>ERZ887849.1727-NODE-1727-length-19421-cov-29.669576_pt1 | contig 19421 bp, 9 predicted proteins | sample MGYA00521267_ERZ887849 | MGnify/ENA primary metagenome ERZ887849 (study PRJEB32303, sample SAMEA104408601) | aquatic metagenome | biome: Brackish water; feature: Pelagic; material: water | place: Baltic Sea | collected 2014-06-06T16:11:00 | depth 2,863 m ... | reverse complement strand
CCTTAAATTAATTGTTGATTAATACCTAATTAAGTTTTACTTTAATTAGTAAGCTTTAAATTTATTAAGCCATTTAATTATGTAGAATTAGCACTGATAATAATTTCAAGTGATAAAAGGTTGAACAAATCAATAATAGCGGTTCATTATAAAATTATTTTGCTTTTAAAATCTATTTAAATTCAAATGCACAAATTCTTTTTCAATCTAGTATTTATAATTTTTCTTCAACATACTAGTTGTTTAAACGCTCAAGGAATTGAGTTCAATTCCAGTGATTTCCCAATTATTAATAGGACATCATATAATGTATTTGAATACAAACAGCCTAAATTTTCAGGTGAATTTAATATTGATTTTGAATTTTCAATAAAAGACCCAGATAAGTTTGGCTACATAATAAATGTCAAAGACAACAAAAACCCTGTTTCGTATTCTTTAGTTTATGTTAGTGTCGATAAGGATTATGGAGAAATAAAATTGAATTTGGATGGAGTTAAAACCTTAGTTTCAATTCCATTTTTAAAGGATATATTTAATCTTAGTAGTTGGATAAGAATATCTTTGAACTTTAATCCAGTTACTAAAGAAATAACTCTTTCTGTTAATGGAAAAGAAGATTTTTCAAAAGAAAATAAATTTAAATTAAGAATTGAACCTGAAATTTATTTTGGGAAACATAGAAGTATTATAGACGTTCCCCCAATTTCAATAAAAGACCTAAGTATTAAAAATAATAAAAGTTTATATTATTTTGGCTTGAATGAAAGTGAGGGAAATAAAGTTTTTGATTCTAAAGGAGATTTATACGGAAGTGTAAAAAATGGAAACTGGCTTATTAAAGAATCTTACTTTTGGAAATTAAGGCATAAATCTTCTTTTAATCAAGTTACTTCTATTGCTTTTGATGAGAATAAACATAGATTTATTTTTCAAAATTCAGATAGTTTAAAATTTTATGATTTTGAAAATGAAGAAACAAATTTTGAGAAATTTCAAAATAATCTAAATGTCTCCATGAGGCTAGGAAATAGTTTATTAGACCCCTCTGAAAATAAACTATATGTTTATGAATTATATGACGTTTCCCCTAAATCCTCATCAATTGTTGTTATTGACCTAGATAATCCTAATGATTGGAAATCAATTAGCGATTTGGAACGTTCAAAGCAAACCCATCATCACAATGCTTTATTTGATTCAAGCCGCAAAAAAATAATCATTTTTGGAGGTTATGGATATTTTAGCTACTCTAATGATTTTAGCTCATATGACATTAAAACTAATAAATGGGAAATACTTGATTTTAGTGGAGACAAAATAGATCCTAGATTTTTTTCTGGCATTACTAAGTTAGCAGAAAATAAAGCACTCTTGTTTGGTGGTCAAGGTAATAAAACGGGAGATCAGAGCATAGGTAAAAAATATTACTATGACAGCTATGTCATTGACTTTGATACTAAAAAAATTAAAAAAATATGGGAGATTGATCGAGAAGGCGTTAATATGGTTTCTTCTAGAAACTTAGTGATTAATAAAGATACTTCTGCTTTTTACAATCTGAGTTATTCTGAATATATTTCTTCAACTTCCTTACAGTTATATGAATACTCTTTAAAAGATGGAAGCTATAGAATGCTAGGGGACTCCATTTCAATGAAATCTGATAGAATCAGGTCAAATGCAAACTTATATTTCGACCATAAAACAAACGAATTATTTTCTACAATTCAAGAATTTCAAGAAGATGGTTCAAGTGAGGTGAAAATATACTCTCTAGATTCACCACCCGTCTCTAAAGAGAATATTCTAGTTAAAATCAAAGAATCAGATCGCAATTACAATAACCAATACATTGCTTTATTTGTCTTCTTTACTATTATTTTAATTGTAATTGTAATTATTTTCAAAAAGAAAGAAAAACTAATTATTAAAGCCCAGATTGAAAAAACTTTAAAATATGAAAACAGTAAAGACATTCAAATTATAATACCAAACTCTGTTTCATTGTTTGGGATTTTCAGTGCTATAGATATGAAAGGGAATGACATATCTCATTTATTTAGCCCTAAAATAAGACAGCTCTTTTTATTACTTATTTTTCACAGTTCACAAAAAAAATTTAACGGAATTTCCTCTGAAAAAATTCACTCAATTTTGTGGCCAGATAGCTCTGAGCAAAGTGCTAAAAATTTAAAAAATGTAGCTTTGAATCAGTTAAGAAATATTTTAAGAGATTTTGAAGGATTAGAAATTATTTATTCAGATAGAAAATTCATTTTGGAATTTAATGACCAGTTTTATTGTGATTATTTTATATTTTTAACAGAACTAGATTCTTTCAAAGAAGGATTATACACGGAGAATTCACTAATCAGTCTTATTAAAATACTAAATAAGGGTAAATTCTTACATTTTATTGATGAAGAATACTTTGATACATTTAAACAGGATCTTGAAACAGATGTATTAGGTGTTATTCCAAACGAAATGAAAAAACTCTATCACAAAAAAGAGTATTCAGACGTTATCCCTCTTGCCGAAATATTATTTAATGTAGATTTATTAAATATGGACGCCTTTATATATAAAATACATTCATTAATTAAAATGAAGTTGAATTCTAAGGCTAAAAAGCAATTCAATTATTTTGTAAATAACTATAGTAAAATAACAGGAGATGATTTCAATATGACTTATAGAGATGTCATAAATAGAGTATTATAAATAGTGATACAACCCTTTTTGAAATTATTTAATATTTATTGTTATTCTTCATATTTAAAAGATGAAGCGGGAAGTCCTTCTAAATTAAAAAGGCTAGGAACAGCTTTATCTTTCCAAGCATATCTGGCATAAAGAGGATTTTTAATTTTATCACTATAAAGCTCAACTTGATTATTAATAATCTTAGCGTTTGCAAAAACATATTTTTTATCGGCACCAGCAATTTCAAATCCCAATAAATCTCCTTTAGAAATTAATCTACTACCTGGATTTTCAAACTCTAGGATTAATTTACTTCCAATAACTTTTAATCCATTAAAAATAGGTCCAGAAGGCACTATATTGATGCTATAATTATTAGATAGAGCTAATCTGGCCAATCTACTGCCTATATCTTGTTTGTTTGATGGATGAATATTATTAAAGTTTCCAATATCCATTGTTACAACCATGCCTGTATTTTTTGTTTTTAATGAGTTTCTTTGAGCTTCTCTTAACTCTTGAGATTGGTCTAGTAAACTGTCTTTATTAATATTATATTGATAAGGTGCAATTTGAACATAATAAAATGGGAAATCATAATTCCATTTTTCTCTCCAATCTCTAATCATAGCAGGGAATAAATTTTCATATTGGTCTGCGCGTCCTACATTAGATTCCCCCTGATACCATATGACACCTTTTATGGTGTAAGGAACTAAAGGATTTATCATTCCATTATAAAGAACTGTAGGGACTCCGGAGTTTAATTTAATTGTTTTAATTCTTGAATTGAAATCTATGTTATTAATACCATATAGGTAAAACTTATTATTATAAATCTCTGCAATCAACTTATATTTCCAATTACCATTCAAAGAAACCTTAATATTATTATTACTTAATGTCATAGGTCCAATTATTTCTCCAACTCCTTCTGCATCTATTGCTCTCACTGCTATTGTATTATTTCCTTTTTTTAGAATTGATTTCGGTATCTTAAATTCTCTTTTTTTATTCCAAAATCCCATTCCTATTAAACCGCCGATTTTATGACCATTTACATAAGTTTCATCCATATCATCAACAGCGCCAATAGTTAATATGTAATCAGAATCTAAATTATCAATGACTATATTTTTTCGAAACCAAACTGCCCCATTAAATTCACCTCCATTTATTTGATTATCATATCTTCCAGGCAATTGGATTTCTTCCCAATCACTGTCATTGTAGCTTTTTTCAACTATTAAATTATCTAATAAATTCAAATTAATCCACTGTTCATCAGTGGTAGGAATTCCTATTGCTTTAAATTGAGAAAACCATTTTAGTTCATTTTTAAATAAATCTGAAGTATTGATTGATTGAGTAACGCTTTTAAATTCATTAAAAGTATCAATAGTCTTTTTGCTAGTCCAGGATTCAGCAGGTGTTCCTCCCCAACTCGAATTAATAATTCCTATAGGTACTTGTAATTTTTTAAATAATTCTTTAGCAAAAAAATATGCTGATGCGCTAAAATTTTTAGTTTCCTCAGGGCTTGAAACTTTCCAGCTCCCTTTAACATCATCTAAAGGATTTATTGAAATTTGTTTCTCTACATTAAACATCCTAATTTTTGAATTTGACGATTTTGCAATCTCTTCATCAGCATTATTAATGATGTCATTTGGCGGCCAACCCATTAATGTCATTTCCATATTAGATTGACCTGAGGCCAACCATACTTCTCCAATCATTATATCGTTTAAAACTATTTTATGCTGGTTTGATTTTATTTCAATTTTGAAGGGTCCTCCAGCGGACGGGGTACCTATTGAAACATTCCAGTGCCCATTAATGTCAACTATTGTTTTAGATTCATTTTCCCAGCTAGTAGAAATAGTAATCTCATTATTTGGTTTATCAGTTCCCCAGAATTTCACATTTGATTTTTGCTGTAAAACCATGTGATCAGAAAAAAGAGAAGTTAATTGAAGAGATATTGTGTCATTTTTATCTTGAAATGCGAAACTGGGCAAGAAAAATAAAAAATGAATTAAACTGAATAATAAATTTTTAGACATACAACTAAATTAAATCGTTAGAACTATATTAAATTCATTGTGAGTTAATATAATTTTTTACTCATGGAGTAAGGTTTAGATTCTTCATTTTTTCCTAAGTTTAAATTTGGAGTATCAGACATTTTTAATATAAAATATTCTCCATCTTGAATATCCTTATATGAAATATAATTCAATTTATATTCACTATTATTCTTACGGATTGAATTTATATAGACATTTTCAAATGTGTTGTTTTCTGCTTTTAATTCGAAGGTATTGCCATTTTCAAGATGTAATTTGACATTTGAAAATAATGGACTTCCTAAGGCATATTGTCCTGTTCCAGGAGTTACAGGATAAAATCCAATAGCAGAAAAGACATACCAAGCAGATGTTTGACCATTATCTTCATCTCCACACAATCCGTCTGGATTAGGTGAATACAACTTATTCATTATGTCTCTTGCTAACTTTTGAGTTTTCCATGGCTGCCCTAGCCAATTGTATAAATAAATAGCATGCTGAACGGGTTGGTTTCCATGAGCATATTGCCCCATATCACTTACAATCATTTCTGTTATTTCATGTATCTGTTGACCATAATATGAATAATTAAAAGTTGGTGGGGCGGTAAATACCTCATCTAAGCGATTTCTCATTTTTTCTATACCCCCAAATGATTCTGCCAATCCAAGTGGATCATGAAATACACACCATGTCCAATGCCAAGAAGATCCCTCAGTAAAAGCATCTCCCCATTTATCTGGGGTGAAATTTATATCCCAAGACCCATCTTTATTTTTGCCTCTCATAAAGCCTATCTCAGCGTCAAATAAATTCTTGTAATTTAAACTTCTGTTTTTAAACAGACTAACTTCATCTTCTGGTTTATTTAATTCTATTGCTAGTTCAGATATTGCCCAATCTGCATATGCATATTCTAAAGTTCTTGCTGCATTTTCATTTACACCTACATCATAAGGAATGTAACCTAAAGAGTTATAATATTCAGCTCCAAAACGACCTACTGAATTAATTGGCCCTTTAGAATTTGTATTTTTTATTATGGCTTCATAAAGTGTATCAATATCGTAGCCACGAATACCTCTTAAATACGCATCTGCAATATTTATTGCAGAATTAGACCCTACCATGCTATCTCTGTGGCCAGGACTTGCCCATTCTGGTAACCACCCACTCTCTTTATAGGTATTAACAAGGCCTTGCATAACTTTGCCTAAAAACTCAGGATACATAATGGTGAAAAAAGGAAAAACAGCCCTGAAAGTATCCCAGAATCCATTATCTGTAAACATATAGCCTGGGAGTACATTTCCATTATATGGGCTGTAGTGTATAATGTTGTTATTAGAATCTAATTCATAAAATTTCCTAGGAAATAACAAAACTCTATATAAAGCTGTGTAAAATGTCTTCAATTGCTCCGTTGTTCCACCTTCAATTTCAATTTTATTTAATTCATTATTCCATAATTTTTCTGCTTTATTTTTTGTTTGATCAAAAGTGTCAGTATTAATCTCTCTTTTTAAATTTATCTCTGCCTGATCCAAACTAATAAATGATGAAGCTACTTTAGCTGTGATTTTCTCATTCTCTGCTGTTTTAAAACTCAGTACGGCACCAACATGGTATCCTTCTGCATTTAAATCAGGCTTTAAATTTTTATCATTCAAATTCTCAGATTCATTTATGTTCCATGTTTGTATATTTTCAAAATCTTTATCAAAATAAATCACAAAATAATTATGAAAATTTTCAGGAACTCCTCCGCTATTATTTCTACAATAGCCAACAATTTTTCTTTCCTCTGGATATACTTTAACCATCGAACCTTTGAAAAATCCGTCAATCAGGATATGAGCTTCATCACTTTTTGGAAATGTGAATTGAAATTGAGCCCCTCGCTCTGTTGGTGTAATTTCTGTTGTTATATCAAAATCAGCGAGGTATACTTTGTAATAGTGAGGCTTGCTAACTTCTGTCTTATGAGAAAACCAGGAAGCACGCTTATCTCCATTTAATTTAATTTTGCCAGTTTCAGGAAATAGTGAGAAAGCAGCGTAGTCATTAATCCATGGGCTAGGTTGATGGGTTTGTTTAAAACCTCTAATTTTATTAGCATCATAGGTGTAACCCCAACCATCGCCCATTTTACCTGTTTGTGGGGTCCAAAAATTCATGCCCCAAGGTGTAGCTATAGCTGGGTAAGTATTCCCATTGGAAAGTACAAACTCAGAATCTGAGCCAACCAATGGATTTACTAAATCTACAAGGTTATCAACTTTATTAAGATTATTTTGAGCTTTAAGGGCAGTAGTTGTTACGATTAAAATCAATACTGATAATATAAAATAGTTTCTTTTCATTTATGAGGTTTTAATGAATTTTGAAAATTTTATTGTAAAAATTAATATGTTTTACTAGTAAACAATTGACTTTGGACGGTCTTCAATTTGACTAGCAAACTCTTTATTGGGTTCTGGTCCCATTACAAAACTTAGCTTACCTCCTTGAATAATATTTTTGTGCGTTATAAATGATTTGTTGTAAGGATTGCCATTTAATTTTACAGATTGTATGTAGATGTTTTCTGCTCCATTATTTTTAGTTTCTACAACAAATTTTTTGCCCATAGGTAACTCTATAATGGCTGAATCAAATAATGGCCTTCCAAAAACATATGCTCCGTTAGAGGGATTGACAGAATAAAATCCAATAGATGATAATACATACCATGCAGACATTTGTCCGCAATCTTCATTGCCACTTAAACCATCGGGCTGATCTTTATAAAGTTCGTTTAAAATATAATCTACTTTATCCGCTATTTTATATTGCTCACCTGCATAGGCATACATATATGAAGTATGATGGCTTGGTTCATTTCCGTGAGCATATTGACCAATCATGCCACTAATATCTATTGAGGCTCCTTCTCCTAGATCTGAAGATCTACTAAATAATTCATCTAGTTTTTCAATAAAAGGTGTATCACCACCTAAGAGATTTATTAAACCCTCTGGATCTTGAGGAACCATCCACAAATATTGCCATGCATTTCCCTCACAGTAATCATTTACACGATGAAGGGCAGATACTGGATCAAAAGGAGTTCTCCAACTACCATCAGCTAGTTTACCTCTCATAAATCCTGTTTCTTGATCGTAATATTTCTGATAGCCTTTCGCTCTGTTTCCGAAATATACAGCGTCTTCCCTCTTTCCTAATTTTTCTGCAAGTTTTGATATAGCCCAATCGCTTATTGCATATTCCATTGCGCTGGCTACAGACTCTGGTCCATGGTCTGCAGGGATATAACCATACTCCATTAAATCTTTTACGCCAGGTTCAAAATCACCAGTAGCAGTCGTTTTTACTGCATTAAATGCTTTTTCTAAATCAATTCCATCAAATCCTTTTAAACATGCGTCAACAATTACGGGAATGGCGCTGTAACCTGGCATTGTGTTAGTTTCGTTGCCCCTTAAATGCCAAACAGGTAATTTTCCCTGTTGATCAAAAATCAGGAGCATTGAATTAACAATATCACTTACTCTTTCAGGTTGGGTTATTGTTAATAAGGGATGAGCGGCTCTATAGGTATCCCATAATGAAAAAAGAGTATAATTTGAAAAGCCGGGGTCGGAATAAACTTTTTTATCTGTTCCCCGATATTCGCCATTTACATCATTAAATAAATTAGGGGCGATCATTGTATGAAACATAGCGGTGTAAAATATTCTTTTTTTACTTATATCGTTAGTCTCAATTTTAATTTTAGAGAGCTCCTTGTTCCATTTTTTTTCTGCATTTTCTGCTATTTCATCAAAATTCCAATGGGGTATTTCGAATTCTATATTTTCTAAAGCATTTTCTGAACTAACAGGAGAGATTCCCATTTTAACTATAACTTCTTCATTTTTTGAAGTTTTAAACTCTAAAAATCCCTTAATATAAACACCCTTAGCGTTTTTACCGTATGTCTTTTTATTTCCATCATACACAACAAAATTTGAAATGGGTTTAGAGGAAACTAAAGTAAAGTATTCTCTTTGGTCTTCTGCCCATCCTTTTGAAAAGCGGTATCCTTCAATAGTAGTGTCATTTATTTGATTAATATAAGTTTCTACAGAAGTATCAGAATTACCTTCACTTAAATCTATAATTATTCTTGCCTCGTCTGACTCTGGAAAAGAATATCTATGCATTCCAACTCTTTCAGTAGCAGTTAATTCAACTTGTATATCGTAATCATCTAGTTTTACACTATAGTAACCTGGTTTTGCAACTTCAGTCTCTTTCCTGTATAAAGAGGCATAAGCTTCCTCTGGTTTTTTTTCTCCATAAGTTAAATACCATGATTTTTTTACATCACCAAGGAACTTTGTTTGATTCGCTCCACTCCAAGTTTTTAGTTTCCCTACAGTAGGCATTAAAATAAGTTCCCCTAAATCGGTAACTCCTGTACCACTAAGGTTTAGATGAGTAAATCCTTTTACTATAGAATCCGTATAATTATATGAAGAAGACCAGTCCCAGCCTTTATAGAAGTTACTGGGGCCTAGCTGAACACCTCCAAATGGAACATTAGCGCCAACAAATACATGGCCGTGACCTCCTGAACCAATAAAGGGATCTACAAATTGGGCTAAATTGTATTCGCTTTGGATATTTTGACAAGAAGCTAATAGTATGACTGAAATAAGGACTAATACGTTTGTTTTTCTTAATTTAATTGAATTCATATTTATAAAATGTATTGTTAATAATCTTAATGATTTGATAAAACTTCTGGGCTTCCACTAGGTATTCTTATATTTTCTACAATTTCTTGAACCTCTTGTGGAGGTGCAGCGGTGAAACGGCATACTGTTAGAGACACTATGAAGTTCACTACCATGGCTACTGATCCAAATCCTTCAGGAGATATTCCGAACCACCATTCTGAAGCAGGTGGGGTGTCTCCCAACCAACCTAGTTTAAATTTAGCCATGTAAAATAACATGAGTAAAATACCCACAACCATACCTGAAACAGCCCCTTCTTTATTCATTCTCTTGTAGAAAATTCCCAATATAATTGCAGGAAAAAGAGAGGCCGCAGCCAATCCAAAGGCTAAGGCTACTACAGCTGCCACAAATCCTGGTGGATTGATTCCAAAATATCCCGCAACACAAACCGCCACCACTGCAGACAATCTAGCTGCAAGAAGTTCTCCTTTGTCAGAGATGGTTGGCATGAAAATCTTTTTGATTAAATCATGAGATACAGAAGCAGAAATTACGAGTAATAAACCGGCTGCTGTAGATAATGCTGCAGCCAAACAACCAGCTGCTACAAGAGCAATAACCCAAGCAGGTAGGTTGGCAATTTCAGGATTGGCTAAAACCATAATGTCTGGATCAACTTTAAGCTCATTTATTTGGGGGTCTGCCACATATTGTACTTTACCGTCTTGATTTTTGTCTTCAAAGGTTAAAAGACCTGTTTTTTCCCAGTTTTTGAACCATTCAGGCATGCCTTCGTAAGACTTGTCGCTCACTGTTTCAATTAAATTTACCCTAGCAAATACCGCTACCGCAGGTGCTGTGGTATATAAAACAGCAATTAACAACAAGGCCAATCCAGCAGATTTCCTAGCATCTTTTACTTTTTTAACGGTAAAAAACCTTACAATTACATGGGGTAAACCTGCCGTACCTACCATCAAGGCTAGCGTAATGGCTAAAATATCTATCCTATCTTTAGACCCTTCCGTATATTCATTAAAACCAAGTTCTGTTGAAAGACCATTTAGTTTTTCTAATAAATACACCCCAGAGCCATCATTTAAAGTGTCCCCCATACCTAATTGCGGAATTGGGTTTCCTGTCATTTGAATCGAGATAAAAATAGCGGGTACCATAAAAGCAAAAATAAGTACACAATACTGGGCTACTTGGGTGTATGTAATTCCCTTCATTCCTCCTAATACAGCATAAAACAACACAATGATCATTCCAATGATAACTCCGGTATTAATGTCTACTTCTAAGAATCTAGAGAACACTACACCTACCCCACGCATCTGACCGGCTACATAGGTAAACGAAACTAGTAAAGCACATACCACAGCTACAATTCTAGCAGTATCTGAATAATACCTGTCACCAATAAAATCTGGTACTGTAAATTTTCCGAATTTTCTTAAATAGGGTGCCAAAAGTAATGCCAAAAGCACATAGCCTCCAGTCCAACCCATTAAGTAAACAGATCCGTCATAGCCAGTAAAAGATATGATTCCTGCCATGGATATAAATGAAGCGGCAGACATCCAATCTGCAGCAGTAGCCATTCCATTTGCTAAGGGTGAAACCCCACCTCCTGCAACGTAAAAATCTTTGGTTGAACCAGCTCTAGACCAAATAGCTATCCCAATGTAAAGGGCAAAAGTGATGCCTACTATAATATAAGTCCAAACTTGAACACTCATAATTTAAAAGAATTTAATGCGATGTTTATTAATCTTCAAACCCAAATCGTTTGTCTAGCCTGTTCATTAAAAAGACATAGGTAAAGATCAATACCACAAAAATGTAAATTGAACCCTGTTGTGCAAACCAAAAACCCAAAGGAAAACCTCCTATCTTAAAATTATTAAGCGCGTCTACAAAAAATACACCCAGGCCAAATGAACATAAAAACCATATGAATAAAAGAATTGACAAATACTTTAAGTTTATTCTCCAGTATTTTTGAGCAGAAATATTTTGATTCATGATAGATTCTAGTTAGTTATAGATTTTAATTTTTGATAACTAGGTGATACAGTATTTAAACCCCAGTTTTTGTAATTTTTTTTAGATGTTTCAAAATTAAGTGATCCTCCATTTTTAATATCTTCCCAGTCAATCCAAGGAGTTTTTATTTTTCTGCCATTTAATTCTAAAGATCTGATGTATGGTTTATCTATTGATCCGCCACTAATAACAAATTTTCCATTTGGAAAATTAATAGATACTTCATCAAACTGAGGGGTGCTAACTGAAAAGCCAGATATTCCTGGGATCATAGGATATAGTCCCATTGAAGCAAAAACGTACCATGCTCCCATGGTACCTAAGTCGTCATTCCCTGGTAATCCTGTGGACTTATCTGTATACATTTCGTTTAAAATTCTGTGAATAACTTCAGATGTTTTGTAAGGAGCATCAGTCCAATTGTAAATCCATGGCACCTGAAAATCTGGTTCATTGCCTGCGGCAAACCAATCATCATCATATTTGGCGTCTAAACGTTCAAATAAATTATCCAATCTTTTAACTGCCACTTTTGATCCGCCAATTGTATCAATCAAGTCCTTTAAATTGTGAGGAACCATCCAAAAATAATTTTTATAGGTTGCCTCTTGCCAATCACTCTCTAACTCTTTCCAATCTCCATTTTCATAACGAGAGTTAAGCCATTTATTTTTTGGATTATAAATATTTTTCCAGTTTTGAGAGCGATTGGTGAAATAATTCGCATCTTTTATGTTTTTAATTGCCTTAAGAGCAAACTGACCTATTGCAAAATCTGAAGAGGCATATTCTAGCATTTTTGAAGCAGAAGTGAACCCATTGTTTTGGTATTCTTTTAGAAAAGGCCGTATTTCATGATTTTGAGCATATGCATAGGGTATTGTAGCACCTCTTTTCATGTATTTATATGCCTTTAATACATCAAAGTCTACAGCGCCAAAAGCATATGAGTTTGCAATTAAAGTAGGCGTTGGATCTCCCTGCATAATTCCAGTTTCAATATTCGCTAAAATCCAACGGCCAAATCCCCCACTTTGAGCTGCAAAATTCACTAGAGATTGCATCATGTCACTACTTTTATCTGGAAATAACATTGCTAAAAGTTGGGCCTGTGTTCTGTAAGTATCCCAAACACTAAAAGAACTATATTGTTCAAAGTTTTCAGATTTATGAATTTTAAAATCTGCCCCCATATATTCTCCATTTTCATCACTAACAATATTTGGGTGAATAAGGGAATGATATAAATGGGTGTAAAATTGTGTTTTTCGACTATTATTTGTAGTTTTTATTGAGATTTTTGATAAACTTTTGTCCCAAGCTTTTTCTGCATTTACTTTATAAGTGGAGAATCCACCCACTAAAGAACTTAACTTGAGGTTTTCTTTTGCATTCTCAACTGAAACGTATGAAATTGCAATTCTATAATTCACTTCTTTATCAGAATTAAACGTAAAGTAAGCCCCTGAGTTTACTCCAAAGGCCTGGTCTGAGTTTTTTAAAATTTTATCTTTAATCCAAGTCCCTTTGTCAATAGAAGATCTATCGAATTCTGCTACAAAGTATATCCTATAATTAGTTTCACTACCACAAAAGTCTCCTCCTTCCGCAAAGCCCTCACAGGTCTTGTCCGAGGTGATTTGAACCATTGAATTAGTAATGTTTGTAGAACTAACACCTGAGCCTATAATTATAGTTCCTTCCGCTTTAGATTTATCAAATACGAAATTTGCAATACCAGCACGCTTATTAGCAGTTAATTTAGCTTTTGTTTTATCTGACATTTCTAAAGAAACAAACCCTGCATGGCTTTCAATAATAGATGTGTATTTATCAAAATTTTCCATGTTATTTGGTGAATCTTGAAGTACGCCACTTATTGGTAAAACTGAAAAGTTGCCCATGTGAGGACAGCCTGCACCACTTAATTGATTAACTACAAACCCTTTTTGTGGTGAAAAAAAACTTGGAGTAAATTGAATCATCCCAAACGGATATGCAGCACCAACAAAATTAAATCCACATCCCAAACCACTTCCTTCTGATCCAATTTTAGTATCTACAAGTTTAGAGTACGACTGGGCAGTGACAAAAAAACTATTTAAAAAAGCAATTAAAAAAACTAAAATAAATATTGTTTTTTTCTGTATAGATCCCAAGACATTTTGTGTTAGTGAAATTGGCATAATATGTTTTTAAAAAAATAGAATCACTCTTAAAATTATTTATGAAATAAAATTTAAAATGACCAACGTTATTTTTTACATAATCCAAATATATTTTCAAGTCATTAATTTGCAGATTAATTAAGAATTAACTGTCGATTAATTTTTACTATTTGTACTTAATTTTTTTCAAACTATGCTACTGTTTTGATTCTTTCAAATTATAATTACAAGTAAATATATTATTGTCAAGCCTTTATATTTAGCTATTGTCCGTTGCTTTTTATAGGGTAATTATTTTCCTTATGAATTTTTTAGTACAAACACTTCAACAATTTTACAATAAATGACCAAACTTACTATTTTGCAAGGTCATGCTTTGTAAAATGCACTACATCGTTATAGTTGCAGATGTTATTTATTTGTAATTAAGAAGATTAAGCCAAAATTAACTCGTCATTAATCGCTATTTAATCCTTTAATTAATCAATTGACGTTAGTTTTACTTTATAAATTTTTAGTGTCTATTTACTTTTTTTAGCGTGTTTAATTTTCTCTCCCAGATCTTTTAATGTGTTACACTAAATAAAAAGTTAATACAACTCAAGAATTAAAATCGAATTAAATAATTAACCAAACAATTTAAAACATGAAACAAAAACAACTAATTAGTTTTAAAAACGTGCATTGCCCGTTATTTAGTTTTAAGCTAAAACTTAGTTCATTTCTTTTTTTTATGACACTATTTTCTGTTTTAGCTCAGGGATATTCCCAGGTAAGAATAACAGGTAATATTTCAGATTCAAATGGAACTCCATTAATAGGTGCTAGTGTTGTTGAAAAAGGCACAAATAATGGTACCCAATCTGACTTTGATGGAAATTTTCTAATTGAAAATGTAAAAAATGATGGAACTTTAATTTTTAGCTATATAGGTTTTAAATCTATAGAAGTTTCAGTCATAGGCAAATCTACTATCAACGTTGTACTAACTGAAGATCTTAATAATTTAGATGAAGTAGTATTAATAGGTTATGGTAGTCAAAGAAAATCTGATCTCACTGGGGCAGTCGGTCGTGTGAAAACTAGCCAATTGATGGAACGTCCTGTTGCTACAATCAATCAAGCATTAATGGGTAAAGTTGCTGGGGTTCAAATAAACACCGCTAGTGGCAGACCTGGTGGAAGAACTAAAGTTCGTATAAGAGGTATTAGTTCTATTAATACGGGTAATGACCCACTTTATGTAGTAGATGGCGTTCAGTTACCTCAGGGTGAAGCCAGACAAGGTCAAGGTAATACTGCAATAGATTATATTAATCCAGCAGATATTGTTTCTATAGAAGTACTTAAAGATGCTTCTTCAACAGCTATTTATGGAGCAAGAGGCGCAAATGGTGTAATATTAGTAACAACAAAAAAAGGAAAATCTGGTGAGACTAAATTTACTTACAATTCTGAATATTTTATTAACTCATATGGTCCAAATGCGATACCTGATAGACTAAATTCAGAACAATTTCAAATGGTTGAACAATTAGCTTGGGAAAATTCTGAGAAATTTGATCCTTCGGGATGGGCAGCAGGGAATTACGCAAATCAAGAGCCTAATCAAAAGAGACAGGGCGCTTTTCTTGGGGACCTTGTGAATGAACTATTTGATTCAAATGGTAGAGCTAATTATGATACAGATTGGTATAATGAGCTTTTACAGCGCAGAGTATCTCAAAATCATCAGTTTGGATTTTCTGGTGGTAATGAAAAAACAACCTATAATGCCTCTGTAGGTCTAAGAGATGAAAGAGGCCTGCTTATAAATTCTTACGTGAAAAGATACTCCACAAGATTTAATATGGAGAGTGAGGTTAATTCATGGTTAAAAATTGGTGGTACAGTAGATTTTAGTGTTCGACAAGAAAGATTTCAAGATACTGGTGAATGGGTATTTGCTAATGCAACCAAAGCCTTTCCATTTATGCCAGTACAATATGCGACTGGAAATAGCCCATTCTTCCCTCCATGGTTTTTAAATTATGCAACTAATTTAGAATATGGTTTTGGTACTGCAGCTGGTGGAGGTTTTATGTGGAATCCAGTTATGGATTTAAAAGATCGTGAATACACTACTGATTCCCACAATTTTACTGGTAGTTTCTTCACAAATATTAGCTTTTCTAAGGATTTAGAAATGAAAACCATTGTTGCTTCAAATGTATTAAATCAGGGAAGAAAAATATTTTATCCAGGATATTTCAATGGTGGAAATAATGGGGCTATTCAAGGTCAGTCAAGAAATGTTTTTTATTCATTTGAAAACTATTTAACTTATACAAAGGAAATTGATGAAAATAATTCAATATCAGCCTTATTAGGAGCTTCATGGCAACAAACTGACCAAAATTATTTCCAAGGTGATGGATATGGCACCCCTTCAGATGGTTATGGTCCTAATAATTTAGGTGCTGCAAGCTTTAAAAATTCATCTTCTTTTATGGCTGCTGAGTCGCTTAATTCTTATTTTACTAGAATTAATTATAATTTGAAAGACAAATATCTTTTAACTTTCACTGCAAGAGCAGATGGATCCTCTAAGTTTGGGAAGGCTAATAAATGGGCTTATTTTCCTTCAGCAGCAGCTGCCTGGAAAATATCTGAGGAAGACTTTCTTACCGACAATAATTTAATCTCAAACCTTAAGCTTAGAGCGAGTTACGGTCAAACGGGTAACTCCAGTATACCAGCATATTCTTCGGAAGCTAAACTGGGTCCTGGACCCCTTATTGGGGGAAGTAATATTCCTGGTTATACTGCTGCTTTTGGAAGTAATTCAGCAGGAGGAACTGGTCTGATTACACTTGAAAACTCTGACTTAAGATGGGAGGTTGTAACACAGTATGATATTGGAGTTGAACTAGGACTTTTCGACAATAGAATCAATTTGGAATTAGACTATTATAATAGGAAAACAACAGATATGCTATTGAATGCTCCAATTCCAGAATCAAGCGGATTTAGCGTACTAACTCAAAATATTGGTTCAATGGAAAATAAAGGTTTCGAATTGAGTTTGAATTCAGTCAATATAGATACGCCTGACTTTACTTGGAATTCATCTTTTAATATTTCAATGAATAAGAATAAAGTGCTTTCGCTCGCTTCACCGTCTGATATTTTTGGAGTTGGATCAGGTGATTATCTCGGTGGTGGTTCTATAATTAGGATAGGAGAGGCTATGGGTTCTATGTATGGATTTACACGTTTAGGAGTCTGGGGTACAGATGAAGCTTCAGAAGCAGCTAAATATAATTTATTGCCTGGAGATGTAAAGCATAAAGACTTCAATGGTGATTATGTTATTGATAATAATGATAGATCGATAATTGGGAATGGATATGCAGATGCCTTTGGAACCTTTGTAAATTATTTTACATATAAAAACTTTGATTTTACTTTTGATCTTCAATATTCTATTGGAAACGATGTTGCGGATCTTGCATTACATGAGGGTGAAAATGTAATAGGAAATTCCAATCACTATTCAACAGTGTTAAACGCTTGGACACCAGACAATCAAAACACGATGATTCCACAGCTAAGAAATGCCTCTGCTGGTTATGTGTCATTGTATGATACTCACATGGTAAAAGATGCTTCTTTTCTTCGAGGGAATAACATGATACTTGGGTATACCTTTAAACCTGAATTTCTTCAACGCGTAAACTTAAATAATTTAAGAATATATGCTTCGGCTCAAAATTTCTTTTTAGTAATGAATAAAGATTTAATGGGAGATCCTGAAGTAGATGACAAAAATGCATTTGGAGGTAGTGGAGTTGCTTCACAAGGGGTGAAATGGTATGATTATCCAAGATCCTCAACTTTTGTACTAGGATTACAAATTGGACTTTAATTACAGGAAACTTAAAATCATAACTTATGAAAATTTATAAAATAAAAGGTTTAAATAGAGCATTAACAATTGCGCTCATAACCACAACTATATTAAGTTGTTCAGATTTTTTAGAAGAAAATAACCAATCAAGTTTAAACCCGGACTCTTTTTTCAAAACTAACACTCATGCTGAATCCGGTTTAAACGCAGTATATGCAGCTACAAGAGATGTTTTTGGTGGGTTTTCTGGGGGTAATTCAAGTAATTGGCATTTATTAGAAGCATTAACAGGGCAGTCTATAAATAATAGCTCAGGGAATCCAGATTTAAATAGTTTGTCGTCATTGTCTTATAATTCTAATTTAATTCATGCTAGAACTGTTTGGGCGGGTACTTATAAGCTTATTGCCAATGCTAATTTGGTAATTGAAAATGTGCCAGATATTTTTATGTCTGAAGATCGTAAAAAACAAATTTTAGGAGAAGCCTATTTCCTTAGAGCTTGGGCTTATTTTAATGCTGTTAGAATATGGGGAGATATCCCATTGCTTACATCGCCTGTAGGCACTGGTTCTCCAGATTTTTATGCTGAACGAACTTCACAAAGCATTGTATACGATCAAATTGTGTCTGATTTAAAATTTTCTGAAGGATCTGGATTAGCATTTATTGATCAAAGTGGAAGGGTTTCTATCGCAGCTGTAAAGTCTTTACTATCTAAAGTTTACCTTACAATGGCTGGACACCCGCTAAACAAGACAGAACATTATGCAGATGCAGCAGAAAAGGCTAAAGAAGTAATTGACAATGGTGGATTATCTCTTTTTAACACCTATGGAGAAATATTTTTAGAAAGTAATGAAAACAAGCAGGAACATATTTTCAGCATACAATATGCGCCTAATGTAAGTGCAAACTACGAATCATTAAGTTTTCTGCCTGCGAAAAACATTACTAAAGGTGGGGCTGTTGGGTGGCAAACAAATTTGCCTGAAACAAATTTTTATAATTCATTTGAAAGCGGAGACAAACGAAAAAATAATCGTCAAGGTTGGTTTTATACTGATTATTTTGTGGGTGGTAATGGAGAGCTTACTGACTTAGGTGGTCCTCATATTTTTAAAGCTTTTAATGTAGCAAATTTTGGAAGTGATACTGTTGAGGGCAATGGCCAAGGTGACTTTTTAAATTTTTCAGTTATCCGTTTTGCTGAAGTTTTACTTATATATGCTGAAGCCTCAAACGAGGTCTCTGGACCTACTTCAGCTGCAATTGAAGCAGTTAAAAAAGTAAGAGACAGAGCAGGACTAACAACACCAACCTCTTTATCAAAAGACTTATTTAGAGAATTAGTTTGGAAAGAAAGATGGCATGAGTTATGTTTTGAGCGTATAACTTGGTTTGACATGGTCCGTCTTAAAAAGGTATTTAATAGCAAAACAGGTGGTTTTGATAATTTTGTAGGCCATACTGTTCTTAGTACAAATCAATCTCTACAGGAGAAGCATTTGTTATTTCCAATCCCTGCACTAGAACTAGTAAATAATCCTAATTTGACTCAAAATTCAGGATATTAACAAAAAATCAAGTGTATTATTATGATATAGCGCTAATGGCATAATTAGCATATATATAGTTAGTTTAGTTATTTTAGTAAAATTCTAGCAGATTAATATCAAGATAAATATTTCTTGAATTTTTATCTGCTAGTTTTTTTATATCATATTGTGTTATAAGATTATTAAAAGACAGACAAGGATATTTTTCATTATGCCTAATATTCTAATAAATAGTTTTAATACTTTTT
>ERZ887849.1725-NODE-1725-length-19475-cov-4.974202_pt1 | contig 19475 bp, 13 predicted proteins | sample MGYA00521267_ERZ887849 | MGnify/ENA primary metagenome ERZ887849 (study PRJEB32303, sample SAMEA104408601) | aquatic metagenome | biome: Brackish water; feature: Pelagic; material: water | place: Baltic Sea | collected 2014-06-06T16:11:00 | depth 2,863 m ... | reverse complement strand
CAGGTCTTGGCGGGTGCCCCGGATGCCGGTCCACAGATCGGAGAACCACAGGTTGCGCTCTTCCCAAAAATACGCACTCTGGCGGCGCAGCTCCCGGTCGGTCTTGGTGCGGAACACCCTGCGCCCGCCCTTTCTCGCGATCAGAATATACTCATGCTCATAGGTGACATACGCGCCACCGGGCAGCATGCCAGAGCCCATGAACTTGTTGGGGCTGTTGTTGGGCTTGCGCCACAGGATGTCTGGCAGCACGCTCAACCCAAGCCCCGTCAAGCTGTTCAAGATGCGGGCGTGGTTGGGGTACATCTGGAACTGGCCCCCGAGCGAGCGGGTGGCATCGCCGACGTTGATGCACAGCAATCCGCCGGGGGACAACACCCGGGCGCACTCACTCCAGACCGTGTCGAGCACTTGGTGCATCGCCTCAAACGCCGCTGGGCCGTCCTCTTGGGCCAAGGCGTCCTGCGCGGCGGGGGACTGGGTGCAGAACAGCGCGTCCCACATCTGGATCATCGGGTAGGGCGGCGACGTGACCACGAGCTGGACCGAGCCATCGGCGACCATCGACAGGTCACGGGCGTCCCCGATGTGCAGGCGGTGGTGGGTCTGGTCGAGTGAGGGGTTCTGCACGGCGACTCCGGTCAGCAGGTGCTCACATTCCATTCCAGCGGGCGACAACCCGCAACCGGCGGCCATTCTCGACGGTGTAGGTCGATCGAGACAGCTCATCGTAGCCCAGGGGCAGGCTCACGTCGGCCTGGCTGCCGAGCAACAGCACCACTTGACCGCCCGGACGCAGCAAGCGTGCGGCGTCCCCGAGCACCTTGCGCGGGGGCTTGTAGGCGCGGCTGATGAGCCCGTCGAAGGACGCCGATGGCAGGTCCTCCGTGCGGCCATGCACCACCTGGGCGTTGTCCAGGTTCGCCGTGAGCACCACCTTGCGCAGGAAGGTGGAGCGCTTGAGCCGGCTCTCGACCAGCTTGACCGTTGCATTCGGGAATGCACCAGCCAAGGCAATTCCCGGGAATCCGGCGCCGCTGCCGAGGTCGGCCCAGTCGCCGCTTGCGTCCAGCCCGTCGATGGCGCCGGCGCTGTCCTCGAAGTGGATGTCCACGGTGCCGGGGCCCACCAGATCCATGGCGGTGCGCCACTTCTCCAGCAGCTCCCGGTGCACGTCCTGCACCGCTGCCAACCGTTGCTTGTCCATCGCTGCCTCCAGGGCGGGCCGCCTATCGCCTTTGCGCCCGGCTCGGGTGTGCGCTGGGCTATTGTCGGCCGATGGAACCCCGCCCCAGCCTGCTTCTCCGCCAAGCCACCCTCTACGACGGCACCGGTGCGCCGGGCCGGGTGACCGACGTGCTGGTCCACGATGGGCGCATTGCCGCGCTCAGCCCTGGGGTCACGGCGCCCGCCGCCGCCGAGGTGGTGGATGCCACGGGCCTGTGGGTCACCCCTGGCTTCATCGACTTGCACACCCACTACGACGCCGAGCTGGAGATTGACCCTCGCTTGACCGAGAGCCTGCGCCACGGGGTCACGACCGTGCTGGTGGGCTCGTGTGGGCTGAGCATGGCCGCAGGACGGCCGGTGGACCTGGCCGACATGTTCTGTCGGGTCGAAAGCATCCCCCGGTCCGTGGTGCTTCCGTTGCTCGAAGCGCGCATGGACTGGACCGGACCCCGAGAGTACCTCGACCACCTCGACGGTCTTGAGTTGGGCCCCAACGTCACGGCGATGTTGGGGCACTCCACGATTCGGGCGGTGGCCATGGGCATTGACCGATCGCTCGACGAGGACGTGCGTCCCACCGAAGCCGAGCTGCAAGCCATGGAAGCCCTGCTCGAAGAAGGGCTGGACAGCGGCTATCTGGGCTTGTCCATCAACACGCTGCCGTGGGACAAGATGGACGGGGAGGCCCACCGGTCCAAGCCCACGCCGTCGGTCTTTGCCACATGGTCCGAGTATCGCCGGCTGATGCGCCCGCTTCGCCGCCGGGGCCGCATCCTGCAGGGGGTGCCCAACTTGGCCACCAAGGTCAACATCTTGTTGTTCTTGTTGAGCAGCACGGGGATCGGCCGCAAGGGACTCAAGACCTCCATCTTGGCGCTGATGGACCCCAAAGCGGACCGCATCGCCCCCCACCTTGCGGCCCACCTCTCGCGGTTTGTCAACGCCGTCTTGGGCGCGGACGTGCGCTTTCAGGCCTTGCCCAACCCGTTTGATGTCTACACGGACGGCTTGGAGAACCCTGTCATTGAAGAGTTTGGCGCGGGCACCGCGGCGCTGCACCTCGAAGACCCCCAACAGCGCTCTGCCCTGCTGCGGGACCCAACCTACCGGGCGCGCTTCAAGAAGGACTGGGCGGGTCGCATGCTTGGCAAGGCCTACCACCGCGACCTGTACGAGGCCCGGGTGGTGGACTGTCCCGAGCCCGGCTTGGCAGGGCGCACGTTTGGGGAGATCGCCGACGCGCGTGGCATGGACGCCGTTGAGTTGTTCTTGGATCTGCAAGCCGACCACGGCAATGCGCTGCGTTGGTACAGTGTGGTGGCCAATGACCGGCCCGAGATGTTGCACTGGATCATGCAGCGGCCGGACATCTTGGTGGGCTTCTCGGATGCTGGCGCCCACCTTCGCAACATGGCCTACTACAACTTTCCGTTGCGTTGTCTGTGGCGGGCCCATGTGTCGGAACAAGGTGGGGCGCCGTTCTTGAGTGTGGCCCGGGCGGTGCACCGCTTGACGGCCGAGATCGGCGACTGGTTGGGCATTGACGCGGGCACCTTGCGGGTGGGGGGGCGGGCCGATCTGGTGGTGTTGGACCCGACCCAGCTCGATGCACGGGTGGAAGAGGTGCACGAAGCACCAACGCCGGGCTTTCCGGGCCTGCAGCGGCTGGTGCGGCGCACACCGGGGCTGGTGCGTCGGGTCGTCGTCAATGGACGCACCGCTTGGCAAGACGGGGAACCAGTGGCAGATCTGGGCGAAGGGTCCCGGCATGGGCGGGTGCTGCGGGCGCAGTAGGCAGTGCGGATCGGGACGTGCACCCCGCCTCAGCGATGTGGGCCATACTGGCCGCCCACCCCACCCAGGACTCTCCATGAAGCGCGTCACCGGCATCGGCGGCATCTTCCTCACATCCCCCGACCCGACCACACTGCGGGCTTGGTATCAGCGACACCTCGGCATCGACGTCCAAGTCTGGGGCGGCGCGGCCTTCTCGTGGGCCGAGGGTGCCAAGGGGCCCGACGTGGGCACCACCATCTGGTCGGTGACGGACGCCAAGCCCGATGCGTTTGCACCGAGCACGGCCCCGTTCATGGTCAACTACCGAGTGGCCGATCTGCACGCGTTGGTGAAGGTCTTGCGCGAAGAGGGCTGCAACGTGCTCGAAGAGGTCAGCGACTCTGAGTACGGCATCTTCGGTTGGGTCATCGACCCGGATGGCAACAAGGTGGAGCTGTGGCAGCCGCCCGCTGGGCAGTGAGCCGGGGGCGCCTCAGGGCACCGTGACAGCAAAGTCCACTTGTGCGTCCGAGTCGCCACCCAAGCCCGCAAAGCCGCTGGAGGCGACGGTCGCTGCGGCGTCTTCGGTCTTTACGGCGGTTCCGGCCTCGGGGGGCATGTGGCGCAGGGTGACCGTCAATGTTGCATTTCCTGAAGCGACCACTGCCACGTCATTGTCGAGGCCAAGGGGCAAGCCGTTGTCGTCGGCATCGCCGTACGCCTGGGTCATCAGCGCGCTCGGGTTGTCGCCCGTGGCGGGGCCTTGCACGGCGTCGCCGGTGAAGAAGAGCTGGTGCACAACGCCGTCTTCCTCCACCTCGGCGGTCAGGTCCTCGGCGGGCTCGTGCAGCTCGTTGAGGAAGGACACCGACAACACATACGCGCCGCCGGATGCCAGCGTGATGTCGTCGATGGTGGGACTGCCGTCATTCTCGGGATCGGACCACGTGGCTTGCACGTCGTCGCCACCGTCCTGGGCGATGAAGTCCAGCACGACCGACGTGATGACCTCGTGGTCGTGGTCGTCGTCATCGCCGGCGCCGGGCTTGGTGGTGTCGGCACAGCCGGCAAGGGCGAGTGCGAGCCAGAAGGGACGCATGGGGGGCTCCTGTTCAGAAGTCGTAGGTTGCGCGGACGCGGACGTCGCGACCGGGTTCGTTTGCGTAGAAACGCGTCAGTGAAGAGTAGTCCCGCCACTCGGTGTTGAGCAGGTTGTGCCCTTCGACGGCGACCCGGACGTGGTGGGGGCCGGCGGGAACCTCAATCTGCGCACTGGCGCCAAGCAGCACCACACCCTCGGGGGCAGGCGCAAACTCAAGGGAGGCGGGCGTCCGGGACTGTTGGGCGATGGCTTGAACACTGGGTCCAAACGCAAGCTGCTCTACCCATGCGCGGGCGGGGGGCCGAAACCAGAGCTGGGCCATGGCGCGGTCGGCCGGAATGCCCACCAGTCCGTCGCCCGTTGCAGTGTCTTGTGCGCGAACGAGGGACCCGGAGAGCTGCACGCCAACCAAAGCGTCCGGACCCACGTCAATGTTTCCGTCGGTGCCCATGAACACGGCGTCGATGGGCCGGTAGGCGTAGCGGGGCCAGCTGCCCTCCACGGTCACTTCATAAGCGGGCTGGCCGTCGTTGCCGGCGTCCGGGGCGAAGTAGATGAAGTTGGACGTGCGGTTCCAGAAGCCGGCCAGCTCGGCGTTCATCCAGTCCCAGCGCAAGCCAAGGGCCAGTGCATTGCCCCATGTGTGTTCCACACCGAGGGAGGGGTCACCGAGTGCAAAGACCGGCAAGCTGGGTGCGGCCCCGATGAGGTAGAGCTCGTCGGCGTCGGGAAAGCGGCTGGAGGTGGAGATGTCGGCCTTGAGATCGACGTGCTCGGGCACAATGTGCAGCAGTCCCGCAATGGATGCCGACGCACCGAGGTATTGGGTGGGGCACTGGGCGATGTCAGCGGAGATGGTGCAGTCATCGGTGCTCAGCGTGCCCCGGCTGTCGTGGCGGCCGAAGTCGTCGTCGTCCATGTAGACCTGGCGGTCCAACCCGTCGACACGCACGCCAACCTCGATGTCGGTGCGGTCCATCGCCAAGCGCTCCACGGCGAACAAGCCACCGCCGGTGCTGCGGTAGTTGGGGAGCAACGACCAGCCCGTGTAGACGTTCTCGATAAAGCGCCCTTGCAGGCCAAAGCCACCGGTGAAGGTGCCGACCGCGAGGCCCAGCTTGGGTTGTTCGATGAACACATCGGCCGAGTGGGTGCGCAACACAAAGTCGTACTGAGGGCCGTCCAGCGCGCTGCGGACCTGATCGAACTCTTGGCGGTGGTTGTGTTGGAAGGCGTAGATGGCTTGCATCGACCAGCCGCCGCCCAGATCGGCGTTGAGTCGCGCCGTGGCGATCTGGTGGGTGACCGCTTGGAAGGGCCGGTCGATGGCGCGGTCGGCAGTCCAGAGGTCTGCGGTGACGGGCCGGGGGGCGGCCAGCTGGGCTTCAAATTCCTCGGGAGTGCTGATCCGGATGCCATAGAAGACGCCGGCGTCCATCTGGTGCAGGTGGTAGCTGAGGCGCAGGGTGGTGGACGTGCCTTGGCGCTCCAGCGTCATCCCGCCGTTGGTGGTGTGGCTGGCGGTGTTGCCGAGCACATAGGTGGGAGACTGGGCGTCGGAGCGGGTGGCGTGGTTGCCCTCCACGCGCACACTCCAGGGCACCCCCCGCTCCCGCTCTCCGGTGGCCCCGTCCAAGCGCAGCGCCCCATAGAGCTGACGGCTGTTGGTCGCGCCGAGCACCATGGCCTTGCCGCCAATCCCGCGGGTGCGGCGCATGGGCGGCGGGTTGACCAGCACGACGCCGCCGATGGCATCGGGTCCGTAGCGGGCACCGGCCGCACCGCGGATGACGCTGATCTCTCCCGCCGAGAACGGGTCGATCTCGGGGGCGTGGTCGGGCCCCCACTTCTGTCCCTCGTGGCGCACCCCATCCGTGAGCAGCAGCAGCCGCCGCTCGGTCTGGCCGCGGATGATGGGCTTGCCTTGGCTGGTGGTGCCCCCGGCGGCGACCACCCCGGGGACCTGGCTCAGGGTGGTGGCGAGGTCGCTGCCGGCGGTGCGCTCGAGGGCTTCAGTGCTCAGCGTGGTCCGCGCGTGGCTGTCTTCTTGGTCGGGGCTGCGGGCATGGACCACAATCTCCTGCATCACGTCATCTTCGAGGGGAGGCTCGAAGTGAAAGCGCACCTTTAGCGTGCTCGGCACCGCCACCCCATCTTGGATGGCCGGCGACAACACCAGCCGCCGGGCCGCGTCTTCGGCCGCCGCGCGAAAGGGCTGGGGGCCCACAGTGGCCGTGGCGTCGGTGATGGCACCCGTGGCGTCGACCTGCACCATGACGAGCACATCGCCGATGAGGGCTTCGGCGCGGACCTCTTCAGGGTAGGTCGGCGAGGCCTGCTGAAGCACCTGTGCTGGACCATCTTGCACGTCGTCGGCCATGGCGACCGACACGAACAGGGCAGCGGAGAAGAGGCAGGCGGCAAGCAGCACAGGCGGAACCCTCGGGGGTGCCCCGTCCTAATCACCGGGGGCCTTATTGCAACTGAGTCGCAATAACAGGGACCCGATTTATCGGTGGACCAGGTCCAGGTTCGCCTTGTCCACGTCCGACAAGGGCCACTGGATGGGTCCTTCAGACTTCTGAAGCGGCAGGACCGTGCTGCCCTCGTGGGGCGTGTAGAAGAAGTCGATGAGGTCCGGATCGACGAGCTGGAAGCCGTGGCGCAGCCAGATGGCCGCTTCGATCTTGCCGAGGGACAGGTCGGTCAGGGCGGCGACCTTGTCGGCATCGAGGGCTTTGCCGGCCCACGCCGCGGCGAGGTGGGGCTCGATGCTGCCGTGATCTCCGTCCACCAAGCTGCGCTTGCGGGCCTCGGCGTCGAGGATCTCTTGGGCGGCGGCATCACACAGGGCAGGGGCGTCATCCCCTTCGCAGGCCTTGGCGATGTGGCCCCGCAAGACCTCCAGCTCGGCGGTGCTGTGGGATGCTTCTCGTGCACCGTGCAGCCCGACCGTGTCGAGGTGGGTGATGCACCGGCGGCTGGCCGCGATGGACGGCGCTTCGGTGCGCTGCCAGTCGAGCTCACAGAAGTAGGCCCAGGCGTGCTCGCTCTGGATGGAGCCGGTGTCGACGCTGGGCGCGGGCAGGACGGGGGACTGGGCGTGGTAGCCGTGGTTCGCGGCGATGACGATGGGGTCACCGGCCAGCGCAATGCCGCCCTCGTGGGGCACAAAGCGCACCCGGACGTCGGCGATGCGGCCGTCGGGTTGTTTGTAGACGGCGCCGGCGCGCAAGACGAAGGCCCGCTCGATGGGGCTGTTGAGCAAGGTGCGGTAGCGGGAGGTCAGCGGCAACAGCGGCGAGTAGAACCCGTCGAGCAAGCAGCGGTCGCCCATCAGGTGGGTGCACTGGTCCAGGGTCATGCCGACCTTCGCCAGATCCCCGGAGAACACAGCGGTGCGCATCGCTTCGAGGGTGGGCACGAGCCCGGGCACATCCTGTTCGGTCTCGGGCATGAGGAAGGCCGCGGGCTGCACCGACGCGAGGAACAGCCCGTCTTTGGTGAGCGCGAGGTCCATCACCACCACGTCACTGTCGACATGGGCCTCGGTGTGGACCAGGACCTCCCACTGAAATCCGACCAGCTCACCATTCTCGGGAACGGTGACCCCGGGCTCACGGGTGGTGGTCTTGCCCTCGGTGACCACAGGGATGTCGAGCCGGAAGGCGCCCCCGCCGAGCATGTGCAGCATCTCGGCGGTCATCTGGTCGGCCCAGGGGGTCAGCGCCGAGGGGGCGAAGCCGTGGGGGCTCGGGGCCTGGGGCACGGCAGCCGGGGTCGGTGCGGCAGCCCGCTGGCCGCAGCCGAGCAGGGCCAGACAGAGCAGGACAGGGCGGTTCACAGCGACTCCGAGCGGGCGCGCGCCACAGCATGGGCGCAGGCTGCGCAGTGTATCGGCTGGCGGCCTGTTGTGGGAGTCGGGCAACGAATCCGGGACTGGCTCAGTCGGGCAGACGGGGGCGCAACAGCAGGGTCTGGGCGCTGCGACCCACGGCACCGTGCTGGTCTCGCAGGGCGCTCTGGGACAGCCCTGAGCCGAGGGGACCGCCGGCCGAGCGGATGTCGAAGCCGAGCCAACCCTCCCGGGGCGCACGCTCCAGAATGATGGTCAGATCGGGGTTCACGAAGGTGGTGCGGAGCGGATCGGTGGGAATGCCCATGCCGGACTGGGCGTCGGCGAGGATGACCAGCGACTCCAGCGGGGTGCGGCGGAGGCCGGCGATGAGGGGGACGAGGGGGCGGGCCCACATGCCGATGGGGGTGGTGCCCCAGGCGCCGACGGCCACTCGCATGTCGACGGCATTGTGGTAGCCGACGGGGTTCTTGAAGAACCCGAGCTGGTAGCGGGACAGGGTCTCGGGATCGGGCCACGGTGCGATGGGCGGCGGGGCCGGCATGTCGACGGGCACTTGGCGCATGCGCAGGCCCACGGCTTCGATGCAGACGCGGTCGCCCACGGTGAGAACGGCCGACCAGCGCTGCACCTCGCGTCCCAGGCGGATGGGCTGCACCGCCAAGTGGACCGGCCCGATGGGCACTGGGCGGAGCAGATCGACGGTCATGCGCACCAGCGCAAAGTCATCGGCGTGGTCCCCCGCTCGGGACAGGGCACGGGCCAACAGGGCCGTTGGCGGCCCTCCGTGCTGCAGCCCGTTGTGCCAGGGGCCACGGGTCAAGGCGGTGGCGACAAAGGTGTCGGCGTGCTCCCCGGGAAGGAAGAAGGCGGGGGGCAGCGTCACTGGAACCATCCGAGGGCTGTGGCGAGGTCGACGTTTCCGCCGCTGATGATGATACCGACACGCTTTTCGGCGATGTTCAGCCGGCCCCGCAACACAGCAGCGAGGGGCAAGGCACCGGTCGGCTCGACCACGAGCTTCATGCGGGACCAGAGCCAGCGCATGGCCTCGACCAAGGCTTCGTCGGGCACAGTGACCATCTGGTCGACATTGTTGAGGATCAGCGGGAAGGTGTGGTCGCCGAGGGAGGGGGTGCGGGCACCATCGGCGATGGTGGGGGGCTCGTGGACGCGGTGGAGCACGCCGGTGGTGAAGGATCGGGTGGCGTCGTCGGCGGTCTCGGGCTCGACCCCCACCACGGTGCACTCGGGATGCAAGGCTCGGGCGACCACGGCGCACCCGGACAACAGGCCGCCGCCCCCACAAGGCACGATGAGCATGTCCAGCGGGCCGACAGCTGCGAAGAGCTCCAGGGCGGCGGTGCCTTGGCCGGCGATGACGTGGGGGTGGTCATAGGGCGGGATGATGGTCAGGCCGCGGTCCTTCGCGATCTTGCGGCCGAGGGTCTCCCGCACGGTGGTGCGGCGGTCGTACAGCACCACCTCGGCGCCATACCCCCGGGTGGCCGCAAGCTTGGCAGCGGGAGCGTCGGCGGGCATGACCAGGGTGGTGGGCACGTCGAGCAACCGACCGGCCAGCGCCATGGCTTGGGCATGGTTGCCGGAAGACCACGCGAGAACACCGTGTTGGCGGGCATTGTCGGAGAGCTGGAGCAGCGCATTGCACGCCCCGCGGAACTTGAAGGCGCCCACCCGCTGGAGGTTCTCGCACTTGAAGTGGAGCTGCGCCCCGACCTGGGTGTTGAGGGTGCGGGAGGTGTGCACGGGGGTGGTGTGGGCCCAGGGGGCGATGCGGGCGGCGGCGGCCTCGACGTCGGCAAAGGTGACGGCGGGCGGGGCGGGATGGGGCACTTCAGCGCGCCCGGACATTGGCGCGAGCGAAGGTGCCCAGATCATTGGCTGGCACGCCATTGTGGATAAGTGTGGAGCGCAGCTCGGCGAACACGAGGGTGCGCCGCCAGAAGGGCTGTTGCACATGGAAGTGGTGCAGCACATGGGTGGCGCCGAAGTTCCAACAGAACAATTGGAACGGCCAGAACAGGGGCTGGTCGAGGATCTGGTTTTGTTGGACCAGGTTGGCCCGGTCGATCTCAACGTAGTGGGAGCTTGAGGACATCAGCACGATGCTGGCATGCCGGATGGTGTTGGGGAGCACCCACAGCACGAGCAGCGGCCACGCCCAGGGGGCGCCGAGCATCAGCCCACCGACGGCAAGGAAGGGCAGCGCGATGAAGGCCGCGTCGACAACCCGCACCGCGGCAAACCAAGGGGGATGGCGCAGATCGGGGGTGCGCCCTCCGGCGAGGCGGCGGGCCTTGACGGCACGGCGGATGCTGCGCGCTTGGGCGATGGAGCCCGCGGGCAGCAGCGTGAGCACGACACGCTTGAGTCCCCAGGGCAGGCCCAGCCCGATCAGCCGCTCTTCGATGTCTTCGGGCTGGCCGCTGACCACGTGGTGCCAGAGGTGGATCCGGCCACGGGACCACGGGTTCAAGCTGGCCTTCCCCACCCAAATGCCGAACAGCACGGCGTTCTTGAGGGCAGCACTGCGCGTGAGGTACAGGTCGTGGATCAGGTCGTGCTCGAGCTCGTGGAGCACGCTGAGGCCCAGGGCGATGGCGGGCACCACAAGCCAAGCGCTGAGCAGGCCCGTGAGCCAGAGCAGGGCGGCGCCCAGCATCCAGATCCAAGCCAAAGAAAAGGCGGCCAACGCAATCCGGTCGTCGTCGGCCAGCCAGGGGTGGCGGGCGACCAGCCGGCGGTCGGCGTCGCGGATGGATGCGCGAATCGTTCGAGATGGAGACATGGCGTCGACTATCGTGCCACGGGACCGAGAGACAGCCAGCCGTGGGTGGATCCGCGCGATCAGTGGGGAGCCAAGCACACATGCCCGGCGCCGTGAGCCCCGGTTCAGGGGCTGAGCTCGTTGATGAAGGCGTCGAAGATGTCGGGCGCGATGAACTGGGGCCGGCACGCCATCGAGCTGAGCACGTCCAGGGTCTTGATCAGCGGCTCGACGGGCAGCTGCTGGTCGCCAATAAATGCCAATGCGTCGTCCGTGCTGAGCACGCTGCCGTCATTGGCCACCTCGTAGACGAAGAGCTCGCCATCGATGCGGACGTCGAAGACCGTGGATGCGACCGCATGCCACGCGCTGATCTCGATGCTGTAGCCGCCGTCATCGTCGTGCGGATCGACTTCTTCGGTGGGGAGCCCAGTGCCGACCCAGATGTCGGGGGCCTCGCTGGCGGACACCCGAAAGCCGTTGTCAAACGACCGGTGGCAGCTGGTGTCGGCCAGGGCCTGCGGAGATGCCGCGGCCAGACCGAACAGTGCGGTCACTGCTGCAACACGGGCGCCCCGAAGGATGGGCTGATGGATGGTCGATGGCATGCCTTGGGTGGTCATCGGGGAACTCCGCGTGTTGCTGGGGTGTTGGTGGTGCGTCGGGAGGAACCGAGCCCAGGTGTGGCCACCACCGCCCGTCAGCCAGGACATCAACAGCGATGCGCTGCCGATGTTGGGTGGCTGAAAAGATTGATGGTGGCTTGCTCGGCCCGAATGATCACTCTAATGAAAGGCTACACCCACGTTGCTCTGATTGGGTGGACAAAATCATCGCGCCTTCATTTTTGGTCGCGGCTGGCTGGGCGTTTTCGTGGCCACACTGCCAGATTCGGTCATCGGAGGGGGCTGGCGCCACGCTGCACCGCTTCGCCTGTGGGGCTGCTCTGAACTGAACAATTCAGGTTGGCATGGTCCGCCATCCCCGTGGCCGATGTGTGCCGCAAGACTCCACCAACACGACGTTGTGGTGAGCTCGTGCTTCGCGATAGCGGGGCCGCGTGTTGGCGCACACCGCTGTGCGATCGATTGACAGATCCGGACAGTTTAGGTTGTCAGTGCGGGTGCAACCTAAGAAGTGGACGGCCTCACTCCCGGGGAAGGTCCCCATGGGCAGGCGTCCGTTCCGGCCGGGTGCGCGGGGGGCCTCATTCGCACCCCGATCGGGGGGATGAGGGGGGGGAGCCGGGCTTGCGATCGTGGCCCGTGGCGCAGGGTCGGATCAGCGGTCCCAGCGAGCCTCTTCGGACCAGCGGGTGGCGAACTTTAAGGGGATGTCCAGTTTTCCATGGCGCCCGACCAGCACAACGCTGCCAACGGGGAGCCCGGTTGGCGACAACAGCCTGAATTAGGGCCGAAACGAGCAGTCCTCGAGCGCGCCAGTCGGGTCAGTGCTGGGCACCTGGCGCGGGGTCTTCGGTCTGAGCGGCCGCGTCGTCGATGCTCGGTAGCGCGGAGAGCTGGTCGGCGAGCGGTCCGCCCAGCTCGGGTCCCCCCAGCTTCCACAGCGCATCGGCGAGCGTGCGCTCTGCCTCACTCTCGATCAGCTGTGGGGTGGCGCCGATGGGTTGCAGCCGCGTGCGCCCACCGGTTCGCAGCAGCAGTCGGGATCCGGTCTGGCGGCGAACGCTGCGCTTGAGCAGCCGGCTGTACTCCGACTGCTCGTCGGGCGGGGATCCGGGAGACGGCCAGGGCTGGTCGGCGAAGGGGTACCAGCCTCGGGCCGGGTTGCGCTCCACGTCCATGAGGGTGTCGAGGTAGGCGTGCCAGGCGTCGTTGGCGGCCTCGGCGGTGACCGCGCTGCGGTCCCTGGAGTCGCCCGTTGCCGGTGCGAGGGTGTCGCGCAGTGCCGATGCCGCGCCCGGCGCCAGCGTGAGGGCGTCGGTGAGATCCAGCCAGGCGGTCATCCGCTCGACCAGCTTCGTGCGGGCTTCGTCCTTGATGCTCGTCAGCGCTTGGAGCAGGGCCCCGCCGGGCAGCAGCAGGGCTTCTCCTCCCACCAGGCCAAGGTCTTCGCCGATGGCCAGGATTCTCTCGGCCAGCTCGGGGTCCATGCCCGGCGGTGCGGTGAAGGCGCTGCGGTCGAAGGCTTGCTCGAAGCCGCCGAGCCGCAACAGGGTCTTCTCCACGAAGTCGAGCCAGCCGTTCATGGGTGGGGGATCGGGAACGGTGCGGCGGTCCACCAGCCAAGACACGGTGAGCAGCCCCAGCAGCGCGAGTGCGATGGTGTCGCGGTGCACGGCGCCGAGCCGGTTGTTGGTGTTGAGCTCGCGGACCGCGGTGGGTGCGGCCAAGAAGAAGAACCGCCGGGAGTCGGCCAAGCGGATCGTGGGGCCCTCCGCTGGCGCTCGGTTGTTCAGCAGGTGGTAGCCGAGCAGTGAGGGGATGCCTCGGGTCATCCTTCGGAGGATGCCGGGAAGGTCCACGTCCAGCTGCACGTCCGAGCCGGAACACAAGTCGTCGACCATGCGCTTGCCCGACACCGTCAGGAACGCGCCCAGGTTGCCGCCGGGTTGGGGCACCCGGTTGTGCAGGGCGCGGGACGCATGGACCCACTTCCGCCAGATGCGCTCGGCGGCCGGGTTGGTCTCGCGGGCACGGGTGAGGCCTTGGAAGGTGGTCGCACCAAAGGCAGCCGATGTCAGTGCAGGTTCCAAGGCCAAGTCGAAGAACTCCAGCCGGTCGCAGGACGGGATCTCGACGATGAGGCCCCCAGAGTGCCCGATCCGTGCGCGGGTGCGTGGGCGGAGGTTGTGGCTCACCAGTGGGACGCCCCGGTTGAGGCCGATGACCCATCCGAGACCCCGCACGAGGGCCAGCGTGGCCTCGACGATGTACCGACGGCCCACCCGACTGACGTTGTGGTAGGGGCCGCTGGTGCGGGGTTCCGACAGCATGCTCTCCCCGAGGGAGCCGCCCAACATGCCGCTGAGCACGTCAATGATGGCCCCGAGCAGCGCCCGGTTGTCGGTGTCGGATCCACGGGCCTCGCGGTCCCAGTGCAGGGGCAGCGAGCCGGTGGCGTGGTCGTCGGACCGGTGGCGTCGGTTGCCCACGACCTTGGCTTCGTTGCACAGCCAATCCACGGTCGCCGCCAGCTCGGAGATGCCCACAGCGGCGATCTCCGGGTCGTCGTCCAAGGCGGACAGCAGGTTCGTGCAGACGTCGAGGAGTTGGCGCTTGAGGCCCCAGGGCAGTCGAATGTCGGCGGCGGCCTTGCGCAGGCTGCTCTCCCAGGGGACCGAGGCAGCTGGGCTGGGTGGGGCGTGGACGCCCTGCATCAGGGCGAGGCTGAGGCAGCGCTTGCGGAACTGGGTGTCGAGCAGGCTGTCGCCGCCGTCCTCGTCGCGAAAGTCGGCCTGGAGCATCAGTGAGGTGCTCTGGTGGACCGAGGGGTCTTCGTTGCGTTGCTTCGCCGAGGGGTCCCAGCGCTCCATCGACCCCCGAAGGAGCTGCAGCACGGTGGCCAAGCGGACCGGGCCGGTCGAGTTGCCGGTCAGGCGCCAGATGACTTCCATTTGGTCGTTGCCAAACACGAAGCTGGCTTGGTGGCCTTCAGATGGTTCTTCGCCGCTCTTGGCGTTCAAGCCGCGTGTGACTTGGGCGGCGGCCGATGGCGGAAACTGCAGTCGGGCGGATGCCCGGAGCGACCGGGCCACGGGCTGGTCAGGGTCGACTGCCTCGGGAATGACGTAGTCTGGCGGGGCGTCGGGCTGTGGGTTCTGGTTGATCAGCTCGGCGCCGACGATGGTGTGGCTCTGGTGCCAGAGGTGGGCGTCTTGCCAGCTCTGGGTCAGGTCAACCTTCTGGTGGGCGGGCCCCAGCAGGGCCCGGAGGCGGTCGAGATCTGGGCTGAGGGTGGTGCCCACGCGCAAGGTCCGCACGCAGTGCACGGCGTGGGCGAGCACGTCGAGGTTGCGCCCCCGCAGCATGATGTACAGCTCGGTGCGGTCGAGTCCCAGCATCGGGCTGGCCTCGATGTCCACGTTGGCATCGCCAAAGTCTGCTCGCTTCGCGAGGGTGACCCCGAGTGCGGTGGGCTCGCCCCGGACTTGGGTGGTCGCCAGCAAGCTCTGCAGCACACTGTGGACCCGGCCCACTCGGTCGGGGGTGCTCGACGCGAGGTGGATCAGCGGCGAGAGGCGGAGCTGAACCAGGGCCACCAGTGGGCCCAGCTTGTGGTGGCCATCCCGGTCCTGGAACATGTCGACGAGGGGCATCCAGCGCAGACCCGACGCCCCCCGTCTCTGCACACGCTGGGGGAGCGACACGTCTCGAAAGGCGTCGGCACGACAGTATGCAGCAGCGCCGCCGACCGGTGCTGCATCCAAGAGCTGCAGGTTGGGGGCCAGCCCGATCTGGAGGAAGTCCGTCGGCCCAAAGGTCACGATCGGAATGGTGGCCATCGCCGAGCAAAAGCGGGTGCAGATGCTCTGGCTCGATTGGTCGGTTCGGCGGACGAGGTCCAGCACCCCATAGGGTGAGGAGCGCATGGCAACAACGCTGCCATACAGGCCTGGCTCGATAGACATGGTGTTTCTGCCCCGAAGGCTCATCGGGAGACGCTGGGTCTGCCCAGGACTCCCGTCTATGCATTGTCGATGGGCCACGGCGGGCGCGGTGTCGGGGTCTTCCCCGCCAAGAACGCAGTAGGTCAGTGGCTCGCTGCTTGGGCGCCGATGAACTACACTTGCCCGAGCCTGGCGAGCACGGCCTCAAAGACTTGGACCGGGTTTACCTTGCCCGAGCGCTCTATATCGGCGTGTATCCGTTGCTCGACTTGGTCGAGAAGGCCGATGAGAAATTGAATCGCGCCGACCAACCACCCACCGAGTCGCAGGTGGGTCTCGCCGGGCTTGGTGTCGACTGCGTGGTGCAGCGAGCAAGACAGCATCTGTCGAATCATGCCGACTTGTACGACCCAGTGTATGGACTCTTCGGGGTCGACGTGGGGGGCTTGGCCCGCCAAATTCTTGGGCAGCAGCGACTCGATCACTTGGTCGACTTGAGTGTTGAGTCGAGGCAAGCCGCCTCGCTGCACCTGTTGTCTGAGCGTGGTGAGCTGCGGGTCAGGGCGCTTGAGGCCCGCGAGGGCGCTTTGGGCCTTGTCGAAGGCATCGCTGGCTGCCTGGAGGTCCGGACTGAGCGGAGTGTCTCCGGCCGGGTCGTAGTCTGGCGCACAGATGGTGACCGCCTCAGCCCGTCCATTGTTCCAGACGGTCTCGAGTCGGGCCCGGACTAGGCGAACCCCCATTCGCCGCTGGGAGCGCCGCTCGGACTCCAAGATGCCGGCCTCGTCCTGGACCTCGGTGACGTAGGCACGCCAGGTCTGTAGGAAGGTGTGGCGCTCGGCCGGGTCCTGAAAGAGGGCGGTGGCCATGACCTGGATGAAGCCATCGGGCGAGACCGGGACCGGGTCCGGGCTCAACACCAGCGCTCGAAAGCCACTGTGGACTGTGGACGGCTCGTCGCTGTTCGGCGCGGTCGTGTACTTGTCCATGACCTGTCGCAGCTGGTCTCGGTGGGAGACCCGGAGGTGGGCCTTGTAGACGACCATGTCGGCTTGCCCGCGGGGAGCGAAGCCCCGGGGACCCTTGAAATTTAAGCTCATTTTAGAGTGGCTTCCGGTGTGTCTATTTTTAGATATGGAACCTGGATACCCACACGGAAGGCCTCGTCTCGTCGAGCGAAGGCGATGTCGACACGGTCCCTCGCCATCAGTTCAACTGCTGGGCGGGCGCAAGTCAAGGGTGGAGGTCCAGTTTCGTGGAGCGTCCTTGGGCATCTGGCGACGCTGGGGACAGGCTGTGCCGTGTTCGGTGTCGACCATTGGGCGCAATCCCTGAACACGCAAGACGACCAAAGTCGACCCGGCGGAGGATTCATACGAGACTGCGGGCGTTGCAGCCGGCGCGAGGTGGAGATCATACCAGATTTTTGCTGCCGCCTGAGTCGCCGATCCGCGATGACAAGTTGTGCTGACCATCTGTTCCCGATGGGATGGGCCATTGCCATTGCCTAATACTTTCAATTGGCTGATCGCCGTCACTGGGCAGAACCTTTCGGCACAACCGACCTGACCAAGCGAAACCCGATGAGGGAGCTCCGGCTGTTGGCGGCGCTGCTCGTGCGTCCACACACTCGGGCCTTGCCCGGCGCGCCAAACCAGGTGCCGCCCCGGAGGGCCTGAATGCGGTCCAGCGGGGGGACGAGAAGCCGCTCGCCGTCGAGCTGGGGTTCGGCAGTGTGGCCATGCCCCATGCGCTGCATCAGGCCCCCAGACAGGTCGAAGATGGGGCCAAACGGCGACACGTCCCGGGGAAAGGACCCCACCGGGAAGGGCAGCCGCTCATCGCCGGTCTGGGCGTCGAGGAGTGCTGCGAAGCCAGGCTCGTAGGCGTGCCCCCACGGGTAGGAGCGCTGGTCGGCGCCCCGTGCGATGCGCATCCACTCGTCTTCTCGGGGCAGCCGCCAGTCCAAGCCGTCCCGCTCGCGCCGCCACGCCACAAAGATGTCGATGGCCGCCTGGGGCACCGCAAAGATGGGCCAGTCGTCCTGCCACACATGGCCTTCGGCGTCGGGCACGGGGTGGTGCCGTCCCGTGGCCGGGTCGAGCTTCAAGATGGGGCTTCCGTCGCTGCCCGCCGCGCCGCGAGTGCGGGGCACGCAGGCCATCGCCTCGTCCATCCTGTCGTGGCGGCGGAGGTCGTCCAGCATCTCGCACCACTCCCCCACCGTGGTTGTGTGTTGACGCACCATCAGGTTGTTCTCGACCCAGACCCGGTGCGCTTCGGGCAGCCGGTCCCCCTGCGCCCGTGGGTCTCCCCCCATCCAGGAGCGACCGCGGGGCACATAGACCTCGTCGGCCCCTCGCTCGTCGGCATGGGGCAGCTGCACGGGGAGCACCGTCCCGCCGGGGCCCAGGCCTTCATGCTGGCCTCGCGCGATCCAGATCGGCATCCGCACATCGGTTCCGGGGCTGCGGAATGACGCGACGTACAGCCCCCGCCGGAGACTGAATTTTTCCAGTTCGGACGGCCCCAGATAGGCGATGTCGCCGGCCACAAAGCGGTCGCCCCGGCGGTGCCAGGCTTGGATGGACACCATCGTTGGGCGGTCGGTGCACAGGGGTCAGGGCGCCCAGGCCCTTGAGCAGCCCGGTGTAGCGGCCACGGACGTCGGCCTCGGTCAGGGCCACTTCCAGCCGGCGAATCGCAGCGGGGTGCTGGCCTTCGCTGTCTTGCAGGCGACCGGCGATGCGGCTGGCGTGGAAGGCTTGGGCGGCGCGGTGGCGGGGCACGGTCTGGAGCGTGGTCTGGAGGCAGATGTCGATCCGGGCTTCGCAGGCGCCGATGTCCTCTTCGAGCTCGTCGAGGGACTCTCGCAGCCGCCAGACCCGCTCTCGCTGGGTGTCGGTGGAGCTGGCTTGGATCTGGGAACGGGCGGCCTGAAGCCGCGTCCGATCGCTATCTTGAAGCCGCCGCATCCGCCGAACTCGGGCCTCATGCATCCGCGCTTCGGCGTAGATCTGGTCCGCGAGCTGGAGCATCGACGCTTGGCTGCGCCACACGGTCAGCGCGTTGATCACCGAGGTCGCGTCCCGGGGGCGCTCGACGGGGTCTGCCGCCATGCAGCGCTGGGCGAGATCGGCGAGTCCGGCGGGGAACGCGTCCCGTGGACGGGGGGCGGCGGGGCGGGTGCAGAGGGTCTTGAGCACGTCTGCGTTGGAGCCCTCGTAGGGGCGCCGGCCCTCCAACAGCTCAAAGATCAGGCACCCGATGGAGTAGACATCGGCGCGCAGGCTGACCTTGACCGACCGATCGGCCACTTCGGGCGCCATCAGGCCGACGGTGCCGCCGCCGCGAACCGGCAACAACCAGTCCGGTTGGCGGCTCGCATCGGGCGCGACCGGGCCAGCCAGTCCCCAGTCGATGACGTAGCACTCGTCCGTCCCGGACGTGACAGCGGGCACCACGAGGATGTTGTCGGACTTGATGTCGCGGTGGGCGAGGCCCAGGTTGTGGGCGTGGGCGATCCCCTGACACGCCATGATCAACAGATCGACAACGCGCACAATGGGCCACTGTGCGCGATTGTCGGTGGCCTCCTTGATGATGGACTGGAGCGTCTGGCCTTCCACATACGGGGTCACCAGCTGGATGCATGCGCGGGACGGATCCCAGAACACGTCGAGAATGGTGAGGATGTGGGGGTGTTGCAGCCGTCCCGCCGCCAGCATCTCTTCGGAGATGGGGCGGTCCGGGTCGATGGGAATCTTCGAGTGCAGGCTCTTGATGGCCACCTTGCGCTTCATGAACCGGTCGTAGGCCAGCCGCACCGTGCCCTGGCCGCCCTGGCCCAGGTTGATGCCGAGGTCGTGGTAGCGACGGGGACCGACCAGCCGAAGCGACGCGACGTGAACCGCGCTCGCGGCCTGTTCTTGGGCCGACGTGGCGGGCTCGGGGACGAGGCCATCCGGCGCGTAGTGCAGTGTGGTGGGCGGATCCGCAGTGCCCCCGACCGCACCGGGCGCGGTCGAGGTCAGCTCGACTTCGAACGTGGTCACCGAAGATGTGCTGGGGTCTTGCATTGCGGCGATTCCAGTTTCGGAACCGGAGCCTAACTCACGGGGGTGCCCGTAGAGTGTTGTGCGCACAAGCGCTG
>ERZ887849.1724-NODE-1724-length-19494-cov-6.907506_pt1 | contig 19494 bp, 13 predicted proteins | sample MGYA00521267_ERZ887849 | MGnify/ENA primary metagenome ERZ887849 (study PRJEB32303, sample SAMEA104408601) | aquatic metagenome | biome: Brackish water; feature: Pelagic; material: water | place: Baltic Sea | collected 2014-06-06T16:11:00 | depth 2,863 m ... | reverse complement strand
GGTTGCCCGTCTTGGGGCTTTGGGCTTGATGATTATAGCATATCGGGCACTTGCCTCATGAACAATCCTGTTTCACGTCCTATTTCTGTTACCCTTCCCGCCTATGGGATTGCTTTCGCGGAGAGCGTGCACGGCCCGCGCTTCCGCATGGCGGAACGGATAGATAAGTTTCATAAAATCATCTATGTGCTGCAGGGTGACGTCGCTTTTTCGGAGACTACTCAAAGCCAACCGCTTCACGCGACCGCCGGTTCCGCACTTTGTGTCAACGCGGGTGTGCGCCATCAGCTTACCGACAGCGAACCGCCCACCTTGCTCCTCCTCTGTTTCACCCGGGAGTTTCTCCAGCGCGACGGTGAACTAGAGAATCTTTGGTCACGTCTCACCGGATCGAGTCCGGCAAGCATTCGCCCCGGGGGATCATGGGGATCCCGATTCGAGGCACTCTGGAGGGCTGGTATCGTCGAACAAACAGGTAGCCAACCCGGGCGCGAAGTCGCGCTGCGAGCCGCTTCCGAAAACATCCTCGTCGCCCTTGCGCGCCTGCCCGTCAATACGCCTGAGGATGCCGCTAACCGTCGCGTCTCTAACGTAGCGCGCGAGGTGGCCGAAACGTTTTACGAACCGTGGAGTCTCGAACGGGCCCGGGCCCTGGCAGGGATGTCGCGTCGCCATTTCAGCAAACTCTTTCGCGCCCAAATCGGTTGCACTTTTCTGGAACACCTCACCGAACTTCGCCTCACCCATGCCGCCAAACTCCTGAAAGAAAATCACCACTCGATCATCGGTGCCGCCTTTTCGAGCGGGTATGGGGATCTCTCCCATTTCTACCGACTGTTTCGCGCCCGCTTTGGCTCGCCGCCCCGAACTTGGCTTGAAAAAAGAAACGGCGGGGACTTGCCCCCCCCAAGATAGAAACGACTAGCTAAGAATCTTCATGAAGATCATACGTCACCTCTCACCCAACGGTCCGGCCTATGCCGCTTTGCAGCCTGATGGCTCAGCGCTCGAAATTACCGGAGATGTCTTTGGCGACCATCAATTCACCGATACGGTTATCCAACCAGGCAAACTGCTCGCGCCGATCCAACCGACCCAGATCCTCTGCATCGGCCTGAACTACGCGAAACACGCCGCTGAATCCGGCGCCAAAGTTCCTGAGCGTCCCGTGTTATTTGTTAAAGGGATCAATGCCTTGCAAAACCCCGGAGATCCTATCGAAATCCCCACGAAGCTCGCCAGCGATGAAGTAGATTATGAATGCGAACTCGCCGTCGTCATCGGCAAGCCCTGCAAAAACGTCAGCCGCGAAAACGCACTTGATTACGTGCTCGGTTATACCTGCGCCAACGATGTCTCCGCTCGCGATCACCAGATCAAACTCGGCGGCGGCCAATGGTGCCGCGGTAAGTTCTTTGATACCTTCGCCCCTCTCGGCCCCTGCCTCGTCACGACGGATGAGATCACCAACCCGAACGATCTTAAGATCGCTACCATCCTCAACGGCCAGCGCGTGCAGGACTGGACCACCAGTGACATGATCTTCGATATCCCCGCCATCATCGAATACCTGAGCGGCAGCACGACTCTCGTGCCCGGCACCGTCATTCTCACCGGCACTCCTCAAGGAGTCGGCATGGCCGCCAAGCCTAATCCCGTCTGGCTCAAAGAAGGCGATTCCGTCAGCATCGAGATCGAAAAGATTGGCACGTTGACCAACCCGGTCGTCAACGAAGCATAAGAGCGCCAAATCATGAAGTGATGGGTATCGCCAGAATGACAGATGCCACGATCAACGTTAGCCGGGGCGAAAGAGTCGGCCTTTGCTCCTGCTCCTTCGGGCAATCTTGACAGATGACTTGTGACTGGCGTGTTATGGTGAGTATGGAAATTGTGACAATCCTTCAGATCTGCTGCCAGTTGATCATCGGTCTCAGCATTCTCTGTGTATGGTTTTTGCGATCGAATAAAAAAACTTCCTATCGCGGCGGCGCTTCCTCCAGCTTGAAGGATGAATTTACCGCTTATGGATTACCGGTCTGGATGTTCTGGATCGTGGGTATTCTCAAGGTAGGAGCGGCGCTGGCTTTGCTGGTGGGTATTGTCGTCCCAGTCTTGGTAAACCCTGCAGCAATGCTCATGGCTGGCCTCATGGCCAGTGCTATCATTATGCACATGAAGGTGAAGGATTCGCCGAATAAATTTTTGCCGGCCACCATCGTGCTGACACTCTCAGTTATCCTGATCTTTACCTGAGAAACTGACCGCAAAGCCAAGCACTGACCAGCAGGTAGGCGAAGGCCGGGATGCTGAACAGAAAGTGGTCCCTAATTTTTAGTCTGATGCCGAACCCCACCAGCATTTGCAGGGCCAAGCCTCCTGCCGCGATGGCCCCGATCAGCGGAAACCAAAAACCGGCGAGCAGTCCGACCGCTCCTAGTAATTGGAGAATCCCCGTAAGTTTTCGGTATTGGGGAAGCCCATATCGTTCGAACTCCCGGACCATATACTCCGCCTTAAGACATCTCGCGCCGTATCCAATAAAAGACCCTGCGCAGAAAAGATTAATAATGATAAACATCAATTGGATGATGAGTTCGGGCTACAGCTGAGTGGTATTAATTTAGGTTTGGTAGCCTGACCCTTTGAGAACGCTCTTTAAGGTAGCGTGGTTCGTTTCATGAGGTAGCGATCGCATTCTCGGGCCGCGCCCCGACCTTCATTAATGGCCCAGACGACGAGGCTTTGGCCGCGGCGCATATCACCGGCAGAGAAAACTCCTTCCACACTGGTGGTATATTTTTCGAACGGGGCATCCACATTAGAGCGGGCGTCGGTCTTAAGGCCGAGTTTTTCGACGAGAGTCTGTTCAGGGCCGAGAAAGCCCATGGCTAGGAGCACGAGATCGGCTTTGATCGTGCGTTGCGATCCGGCGACGTCTTGGGGTCCCATTCGTTTGGTGACTTCATGGTGCTTCCATTCGACGCCGCTGATTTCGACTTCAGAGACGGCACCGCTATTATTTCCGATCATGCGTTTGGTGGTGACCAAATATTCGCGAGGATCGTCGCCTTGAATTGCCTGCGCTTCTTCCTGGCCATAATCGACCTTGAGAGTGCGAGGCCATTCTGGCCACGGATTGTTGGGTGCGCGTTCCCCGGGAGGCTGTGCCATGATCTCGAGTTGCACGACGCTGGCGCAACCGTGGCGCAACGATGTGCCCACACAGTCAGTGCCGGTATCGCCGCCACCGATGACAACCACGTGCTTCCCTTTGGCGTCGATCGCCGGTCTGGATTCATCGAAGTCGTTATCGAGCAGGGACCGAGTATTGGTCGTGAGAAATTCCATGGCGAAGTGAACGCCGTCGAGATCGCGCCCTTCGATGGGAAGATCGCGGGGATTGGTCGCACCACAACACAGCACGACGGCATCGGATTCCTCGCGGATATCCGCGATGTCATGCGTGACTCCGATATGAGCGTTGGTGACGAACTTGATGCCTTCATCGCGCATGAGATTGACGCGACGTTCGACGACCTCGCGTTTGTCCAATTTCATGTTAGGGATGCCATACATGAGCAGTCCGCCGATCCGATCAGCCCGTTCGTAGACGGTCACCTCATGACCAGCCTGGTTGAGCTGGTCGGCGCAGGATAGACCCGCGGGACCGGAGCCGATCACCGCTACTTTTTTGCCGGTGCGTTGCTCAGGGGGCTGAGGCGGCAGCCATCCTTCTTCCCAACCTCGATCAATAATGGAACACTCGATGTTCTTGATGGTGACCTGAGGTTCGATAACGCCGAGGACACATGATCCTTCGCAGGGTGCCGGGCAGACCCGACCAGTAAATTCCGGAAAGTTGTTTGTCTTGCGCAGGCGTTCCAGCGCTTCCTCCCAGCGGCCTTTGTAAACCAGATCGTTCCACTCGGGAATCAGGTTATTGACGGGACAGCCACTGGCCATGCCGCCGATATTTATCCCGGTGTGGCAATAAGGGGTGCCGCAGTCCATGCAGCGTGAGGCTTGACCGGAGACGTCGTCGTCGTTGCGATCCGCATGCACTTCCTTCCAGTCCTTGACCCGTTCGAGGGGAGGACGATTGGGGATTGGCTGGCGTTGAAATTCGAGAAATCCGGTAGGTTTGCCCATGGTAGTCAGTAGTTCGGAGTTGTAAGATGGTGGTTAGAGACGAGCGGCAGGATCAGTGTCCGGCCTTCACGTTTTCTTCGAAGGCGGCTTGGATGGCTTCATCGCCTTTCAGGCCCTTGCTTTCGGCGCGGGCGACGGCGTTGAGGACACGTTCGTAATCAGTCGGCAGCACTTTGATGAAGCGAGGAAGCCAGGTATCCCAATCGCCAAGAATAGTGGTGGCCCGGACACTGCCGGTTAACTCGACATGGCGTTCGAGACGCGCGCGGACGGCGGCAATCTCTTCATCGTCACACTCGATGAGTTGGTAGACACTCACCATGGCGGGATTGAGCCGCTTGCTCACAAAATCTCCGATCTCATCTAGCACGTAGGCGGTGCCGCCAGACATGCCGGCTCCGAAATTGCGCCCGGTAGATCCGATGCAGATGACTTCGCCCCCGGTCATGTATTCACAACCGTGGTCGCCAACGCCTTCGATGACGGCTTTGACTCCACTATTCCGCACGCAGAAACGTTCGCCCGCCATCCCGGCGAGGAAGGCCTCTCCGGACGTAGCGCCATAGAATCCGGTGTTGCCGGTGATGATATTTTCGTAGGCGACAAACGGAGCGACCTTGGATGGATATACCACGATGGTTCCGCCCGAAAGGCCCTTGCCGACGTAATCGTTGGTATCGCCTTCGACGGTAAGAGTCATGCCACGCGGACAGAACGCGCCGAGGCTTTGACCAGCCGAGCCATTGAATTTCAATTGGATAGTGTCCGCAGGGAGCCCCTCGCCGCCATGGCGACGAGAGATCTCCGATCCGACGATGGTTCCCACCACGCGGTCTGTATTAATAATCGGGAATTCACCGGTGACTTTTTCGCCCCGCTCGATCGCAGAACGGCAGACGTCGAGCAAATGAGTGTTGTCGAGCGCCAGTTCCAAACGGTGATCCTGAGACTGGGAACAATAGGTGCCGACCTCTGGGCCAGTGGCGGGGCGGTAGAGAATCTTGGAGTAATCGACGCCCTTGGCTTTCCAGTGATCGATGGCTTCGCGCATCTCGAGATGTTCTACCTTGCCCACCATTTCGTTGATGTTCCGATAGCCGAGCTGCGCCATGATCTCGCGAAGCTCTTCAGCAATGTAGGTCATAAAATTCACCACGGCATCGGGTGGCCCGCTGAATTTTTCACGCAAGCGTGGGTCCTGAGTAGCGATTCCGACGGGGCAGGTATTTTTGTGGCAAACCCGCATCATGAGACAACCGAGGGTGACCAGCGGGGCGGTGGCGAATCCGAATTCTTCCCCACCCAACAGACACGCAATCGCGACGTCGCGGCCGGTTTTTAATTGGCCGTCGACTTCGAGCACGACGCGGCTGCGAAGGTCATTGAGCAAGAGCGTTTGGTTCGTCTCAGCGATGCCTAGCTCCCAAGGGGCGCCCGCATGTTGAATACTGGATCGAGGCGAAGCGCCAGTGCCGCCATCATGGCCTGCGATCAGGATGACATCCGCCTTGGCCTTAGCCACGCCGGTGGCGATCGTGCCCACGCCTACTTCCGAGACCAACTTCACGTTGATTCGCGCATGAACATTGGCGTTCTTCAGATCGTGGATGAGTTGCTGGAGATCCTCAATAGAATAGATGTCGTGATGCGGTGGGGGTGAGATCAAACCAACACCCGGCGTGGTGCCGCGAGTTTTGGCGATGGCGGGCAGCACCTTGTGTCCGGGCAATTCGCCGCCTTCACCTGGTTTTGCGCCCTGCACGATCTTGATTTGAAGTTCGTCCGCATTGACGAGGTAGTGACTGGTGACGCCAAAGCGACCGGAAGCGACCTGCTTGATGGCGGAGCGGCGAAGGTCGCCGTTGGCATCACGTGTGAAGCGCTCGGCATCTTCGCCGCCTTCACCGGTGTTCGACTTACCGCCGAGTCGATTCATAGCGATCGCAAGAGCCTCATGAGCTTCTTTACTGATCGAACCGTAGGACATCGCGCCGGTCTTGAACCGTTTCACGATGGCGGATACGGGTTCCACCTCTTCGATTGGGATCGATTTGGCCGGGTCGAACTTGAACTCCATGAGCCCGCGCAGGGTGAACATGTCGCGGGTCTGATCGTTGATAATTTTGGAGTAATCTTTGAAAAGATCGTAGTCGCTTGCCCAAGTCGCTCGCTGCAGTTGGTGGATAGCTAGGGGACTGAACAGGTGCTTTTCGCCGCCGGCGCGCCATTGATAGACTCCGCCGGAGTCCAAAGCGTTATCCTGGTTATCTTGCCGTTCGCCAAAGGCGTCCTGGTGACGTCGGTAGACCTCGTGGGAGATCATTTCCAAGCCAATCCCGCCTACACGGGAAGGAGTATTGGTGAAATAATGGTCGATGACCGCCTCATCTAATCCGATGGCTTCGAAGATTTGAGCGCCGCGGTAACTGGCCACGGTAGATATACCCATCTTGGCCATCGTTTTCGTCACACCTTTAATGTTGGCCTTGATGAAGTTGGCCCGGGCAATGGCCGGATCCATGTCGATTTCGCCATCCACGATCAGATGTTCAACGCATTCGAGAGCGAGGAAGGGATTGATCGCATCGCAGCCGTAGCCGAAGAGAAGGGCGAAGTGTTGCACCTCGCGCGGTTCACCCGATTCGAGGATCAACGACACCTTACTGCGAACGCCTTCTCGGATCAGGTGATGATGCAAGCCAGAGACGGCCAGTAGAGCGGGAATGCCCGCACGATTGGGAGCCACACCTCGATCAGAGAGGATGATGAGATTCACGTCATCCCGGATAGCATCATCCGCCATGGCAAAAAGAAGCTCGAGCGATTCGTCCAACCCCTTGCCTTTTCGTGCCGACCGAGCTTCGTCGATCGCTTGGTGACTCGTGCTCAATCCTTCGTAGTCTGTGGTGGGATCGAACAAAATCGGAAGAGTGGCTGACTTGAATCCTGGCGCCTGGAAATCGCGGATGCGAGCGAGCTTATCATTGTCGATGATCGGATTCTTTAACTTGATCATGCGGCAATTTTCCGGGCCGGGATTGATCATATCTGCCTCGGAACCGAGGAAGGTCGTAGAGGCGGTGACCAACTCTTCCCTAATCGGATCGATCGCGGGGTTCGTCACCTGAGCGAAGAGCTGCTTGAAGTAGTTGTAGAGAGGTTGCGGCCGATCCGAAAGGACGGCGAGCGGGGTATCATTCCCCATGGAACCGAGTGGCTGGCTGCCGGTTTCGACACTGGGTTTGATCAGAAGTCGGAGATCTTCGAGCGTGTAGCCAAATGATTTCTGCCGCAGTTGGAGCCTATCCACATTGAGCATCTTCACCGAGTTGGTGGGCTCGGGAAGGTCGGCTTCATTAATCAGACTTTGCTCCAACCAGTCGCCGTAAGGCTCTTCGGAGGCAATCTTTTCCTTCAATTCATCGTCGCCAACGATGCGCCCCAGCCGCGTATCCACGAGGAACATACGCCCTGGTTCGAGTCGGCCCTTCTTGATCACCTTGGCCGGATCGATATCGGGGAGCACGCCGACCTCGGATGCCATGATCACCAGATCATCACTGGTCACGTAGTAGCGGGAGGGGCGCAGACCGTTGCGGTCAAGCAAGGCCCCGATTTGGGTGCCATCGAGAAATGCGATCGAAGCTGGGCCATCCCAAGGTTCCATCATACAAGCGTGGTATTCGTAGAAGGCTTTTTTGGCCGGTGACATCGATTGATGTTTTTCCCACGGCTCGGGGATCATCATCATCATGGTGTGAGGCAGGGAGCGCCCCGTCATCATGAGAAACTCCAGACAGTTGTCGAAGTGTTGAGAATCTGAGCCGCCGCCGGCAATCACGGGAATGAGTTTTTTGAGGTCCTTGCCGAAAAGATCGCTGGTAAACTGGGTCTGCCGCGACCGCATCCAGTTTTCGTTCCCGCGCATCGTATTGATTTCGCCGTTGTGACAGGTGTAACGAAAGGGTTGGGCGCGCGGCCAACTAGGAAACGTGTTGGTGCTGAAACGCGAATGCACCAGGGCCATCGAGGTCTCCATGTCCGGATGATGAAAGTCGGGGAAATAATGCAGCAGCTGATTCGTGGTCAGCATGCCCTTGTAGCCGATCACCCGGCTCGAAAGGGTGAGGATATAAAAATAGTGAGGTGCTTCGCCCTGCAGATAACGGAGCCGCGAGGTCGATACACGGCGAATTAGGTAGAGGGCGCGTTCAAAGGCGGCTTCGTCTTCGAGGTCAGGCGAACGGCCGATGAAGACCTGTCTCATCCTCGGTTCACTGTCGGCCGAGGCTTGGCCGAGATCGTGGTTATCGAAGGGAAGATCGCGCCAGCCGAGCAAGGTTTGGCCAAATTCGAGGATCGCATCATTTAAGACCTGCTGTTCAGTCGCGGCGGATTCCTCATCGGGCGAGAGAAAGACAATGCCAACCGAGTAGTGTCCCGGTGCGGGGAGCTGGATGTCTAGTTCCAACGCGATGGTCGCAAAAAACTTATGCGGCATCTGCATGAGCATCCCGGCGCCATCGCCCGTATTCAGATCGCAGCCACAGCCTCCGCGGTGATCGAGTTTGACGCAGATTTCGAGGGCGCCCTGAACGATGTCGCGCGATGGAACCCCCTTCATATTCACGAGGAAACCAACTCCGCATGAGTCGTGCTCTTGGGCAGGATCATAGAGTCCTTGCTTAGGCGGATGGGAGAGTTGAGGAGATTGGCGTTTCGATGACATCAGGTTTTTGCGAATTAAAAAGTGGAACTTGATAGAGCCACGTTGGGCCTCAAGGGCCGACGACGGGCAGGTGGGAAAAGTGGTTTCAAACTTGAGGCACGAATGGACCAGAGAAGCTCGATTATGCTCTCGCTAGGTTGTCGCGTGTCGCCGTTTGGATACGATAGTTAGGTCCATTTCAAAGAAATCTTCTTGGCGGGACAAGCCAGCAGTTCGAATTTTAGCAAAGATTAGCGATTTTTAGGATAAGTATGGATCGAAGACACATGTATAATATTGTTTGTAAACGAGTTAGCCTAAGTAAATTGGCCCTTCCACAGACAGCTCAGCATCCCCTACAACCATTCTCAATCCATGCTCGCGGTATGAGGCACACGCTCCCCTTCTCCAGAAAACACCTCGGCATCAATCATCTCTTTAGCATAGACCAGCCCCGCTTCCAGCGCGCCTTCAATCAGACCACCATTCGTAAACGCGCTCTCGCTCGAAATGAATTTTAACCTCTCAGCCCACGCCTCGCCTAAGGCTGGGTTTAAGCCGTATCGCGGATGATACCTCTGTGGTTCCTGATCCCGCGGCCCAGCCGTAAAGGACTCGGTCGACCAATCCTTAATAAACACCTCTTTATAGTGGCCGGCCTTCTCTCCGTAGATCTTCACGAGTTGCTCGGACGCCATCCGAATCAATTCAGCCTCGCCGAGTTGAGCTCTCGTCTTCGCGTCCAAACCGACAAAACCAAACAAGCTATAGCCGTCCGCCCCATGAGGCGACGCATCATGAATCTCTGCCAATGGGCCCTGCCGACTCATCGCGGTGCCGCATAGGCCCAGCTCCCGCCAGAACGGTTCGTCATAGAGCGCGAAAAATTTCGCATGCCCCGCCATCCAGGTCGGGGTCGATTCCAGAAGCTGTTGGGTTCCGTCAGGCAACTCAGGACGATAGGCAATGGCACCCGCCAAGCGCGGAGGAATCGCCAGCGCGAGCTGCTTAGCCAATATCTCCAGCTCACCTTCAGGACTCCGCACCTCTGCACGCACCCCATCCTCTTGAATCTGCAAACCCTTTAAAACATGCCCTCGCAGGAGATTTTCAGCGGAAATTTCAGCCGCGATACGTTGGGTCAGCGCCCCAGCCCCAACCTGAATACGCAATGCCCCCGCCATGGGAGAACGCATGGGATAGTCTTGCACCTGACCCTGCTCATCCTGCCAGAGCACCTTGCCTTTTGCAAACTGCTCGAAAGACGGAATCCCAAATTTCTCGAGCAAGCTCGCGATCAAAGGCTGCCCGGGCCAAAACCAAGAAGGACCTAAATCACAAGACGATGCCCCCTCGGTCAAAATTCGTCCACCCACGTGATCTCGAGCCTCGATCAGGCAGACCTTGCGCCCCGCGTTCTGCAACTGCCAGGCCGCGGTGAGCCCACTAATTCCACCACCAACGATTAAGATGTCTGTTTGCAAAATGATTAAGTAGGGAGGGAGAACAATTAGGGTGGGCTCAGCGTGATTGGTCAGATTCTTCCTGATTTCCAGCTTCCCACATTATTAATTCTTAGCGCCCGTCGCCATTGATCACGTATCGCTCGGCTCGTTCCAATTCTCAAAAAGTCCGGCCTGCGCTTCGGAGATCTCGCGAGACTTCATGGCCAAACCAGCTCGCACGATAAATCGCTGCAAGGAGCGTTCATCGCTTAGCTGTGCTTGCTCTGCTGCATCTCGCAACGAGCAGGGATAGATCGCCGCGAGCGGTTCATAAAACCCATCGCACCTTCCCACGGCTCCGATTCCCAACTCGCAATTGTCACTCAACGATTCGAACCACTCCGCGTTCATCTGCGGCAAGTCCACCGCGAGCACGATCAGATGAGTGGTGGTCACTCGCGTCATCGCCGCCGCGATTCCGGCCAACGGACCCGCATCGGGAATACTATCGCGCACGACCTCGATGTCGGGCGGCACCCACGTTTGTTCAGGTCGCGCGGACAAATAGCTCTGCGCAACATCCAGTTCGTCCAATAGCGCCCATTGCCGTTTCCACAGCTCGCGTCCCTCAAACGGTAGCAAAGCCTTGTCGCCTCCCATGCGCACTGAGTGGCCCCCGGCCAAAAGCACTGCACTGAATGTAAGCGACGAATTCACCCCGCCATCATTTCGCGCTTCCGGCCGTTGGCAAATCCCGAGGCGCACAAGATTGACTCACCTGCTTCGCGGATAACACTCCTCCAACCCAACCCACGGCTCTGCACACCACCCCACCCTGTATGAATTCCAAAAACCTGACCCGTAATATTCTCATCGGCATGACCCTCGGCGCGATCGTGGGCATCATCATCAATATCGTCGGGCCTGATACCAGTGGGCTGAGCGTATTGGTTAAGGACATCTTCCCACTCGTCGGTTCGATCTTTGTGCGCTCACTTCAACTGCTAGTTGTGCCACTCGTGCTCTTGTCGCTGATCTGCGGCACGTCCGCTCTCGATGATGTGCGGCGATTGGGCCGCATCGGGTTCAAGACTGTCGCCTTCTACATGGCGACCACCGCCATCGCGATCTCGATTGCCATCAGTCTGGCCGTGATTTTCAAACCCGGCAGCGGCATGCAGCTCGACTATGAAACTAACTTCGTCGCGAAAGAAAGCCCACCGCTCACGGATGTCATCCTCAACATCTTCCCGAAAAACCCCTTCGCCGCCATGGCCGAGGGCAACATGCTGCAAGTCATCGTATTCGCGATTCTCTTTGGTCTCGCAGCGACCTTGGTGGGACCTCCCGGACGCCGCGTAATCGCCCTCGCCAACGATCTCAACGATATCGTGATGAAGCTCGTGATGCTTCTCTTGATGGCCGCCCCGTTCGGCGTGTTTGCACTCGTCGCCCGCACCTTCGCTCAAGAAGGATTCAGCGCGATCCTCGCCCTCAGCCAATACTTCTTCCTCGTGCTCGCCGCGTTGGCCATCCACGCGTTTGTGGCCTACGGGCTGATCTTCAAAACGTTCACTGGCCTCAGCGTGAAGCAGCTCTATCGCAATCTCCGAAAAGTGCAGATCTTCGCCTTCTCGACAGCGAGCAGCAACGCCACGATCCCCATCAATTTGGAAAATGCTGAGCACCGCCTCGGGGTGAAACCCGCCGTCGCCTCATTCACGATTCCGCTCGGCGCGACCATCAACATGGATGGCACCGCCATCATGCAAGGCGTCGCCACCGTATTCATCGCCCAAGCCCTCGGCGTGGACATCGGCCTCCAAGGCTACCTCATGGTCGTGCTCACCGCGACTCTCGCTTCGATCGGCACGGCCGGCGTGCCCGGTGTCGGCCTGATCATGCTCGCCATGGTCTTCCAACAAGTCGGCCTCCCCATTGCCGCCATCGGCGTGATCTACGGAGTGGATCGCCTCCTCGATATGGCCCGAACCGCGGTCAACGTAACCGGTGACGCCGTCGTCTCCGTGATCGTCGCCAAAAGCGAAGGCGAATTTGATCAGGAAGTCTTCGACGCGAAGAACTGATTTAACTTCATGGCTGCGCGATGCAGTCCATTTCCGGCATGAGATTTCCCACCCCTAACCTGCATGATGAAGATTACGCGGGGATGCGGGTGGCGCTCTGCCAGATTGAAACCGAACGCGGGGATCTCGACGGAAACTTCAGTCGCGCTCTCCTCGCGCTGGAAACCGCTCGTGAAAAAGGCGCAGACCTTGCCGTCACTCCCGAGTGTGTGATTCACGGTTACGCCGAAGCGAATAGCACAGACGACCAAGCGCGTTTACGCGAAGTCGCCGAACCCATCGATGGCCCACGAATTCGTGAAGTCAGCGAAACCTGTGCCCGGCTGAAACTGCACTGCGTATTCGGTTTCGCTGAACTCGGCGACGATCAGAAAATCTACAACAGCGCTGCCTTCATCGATGATCAGGGCGAGCTTCGCTACGTTTACCGCAAGGTGCATTGCCGACCCGCAGAAAGCATCGAGCACGAAGGGCTCTTCACCGCCGGATCAGAATTTCATGTCACGCCAATCAACGTCGGCGATCACACTTTCAAACTCGGCACCATGATCTGTTTCGATCGCGAGATCCCCGAGACCACGCGTTGCCTGCGGGCGCTTGGTGCGGAACTCGTGCTCTGCCCACTCGCCGCGGATACGAATCGATTGGACCAACTCCCCACCGACCAAGCCGACAACGAACTCTTCACCCGCGCCCGGGCCGCTGAAAACGAACAATTCATCGTCGTTGTGAACCACGCCAAACGATTCAACGGCGGCAGCTTCATCATCGGCCCCGCCGGCGAAGTGATCATGCAAATGGACTCAGGCCCCGGAGTCGAAGTCGTCACCCTCCCACTCGAAATCATAGCCAAGCGTTTCCACAAAAACCCGCTAGGCTGGCTAGGATGGGGCTACCGCCGCAGTGAGGTTTACGATAAATACTTAAACCCTTAATCTAGATCACAGCATGGCCGTGCCATCCGACTTGTTCCACCATAGCCTTGGCGAAGGCGGAAGGTCGCTTTTAGACCAAAGGATGGTGCCCAAGAAGGGACTCGAACCCTTACACCTTTCGGCACGGGCTTCTGAGACCCGCGTGTCTACCAATTCCACCACCTGGGCGCGTTGGAAGGGGCAAGAGACACCGCCAACTCGAACGGCGCAAGAAAATTGATTTCCATCCGCGCCGAGTAGCGCCAAGCTGCACGTCTCCATGAAAAAAGAAGCTGTGCTCTCCAAGATCCGTGACGAGAAAGTCGTCGCATTGATTCGCGCCGATAACTCCGACGGGTTACTCGACTGCGCCAAAGCTCTCGCCGATGGCGGGCTCACCAGTATCGAGCTCACGATGACGACTCCCGGTGCGATCAAGATGCTCGAAAAAGCGGCGACTGAATTGCCCGATTTCATCTTCGGTCTCGGCACCGTGCTCGACGCCGAAACCGCCCGCATGGGCATCCTCGCTGGTGCTCAATTCGTTGTCACTCCGGCCCTCCGTCCTGAAGTGATCACGGTGTGCCGTCGCTACTCTATCCCGGTTTTCTGTGGCGCGTTTACGCCGACTGAAATCGTCAACGCATGGGAAGCCGGCGCCGATGCCGCCAAAGTATTTCCCGCCGAGTTTTTCGGGCCCGCCTACATCAAATCGATCAAGGGCCCGCTGCCGCACATCGAGATCGTGCCCACCGGCGGCGTGACGGCCGCCAATGTCGGCGACTTCCTCAAGGCCGGTGCGATGGCCACCGCCGCAGGCAGCTCTCTCGTGAAAGCGCAGGCGCTGAAGGACAAGGATTGGGCTTCAGTCACCGCGAATGCGAAAGCCTTCGTCGATGCCGTCGCCGCGATGAAGTAAGCACCACAACCGTAGCCCTCACTTTACGAAGACCGGTCTTTTTCGTGCCAAAAATAGATAGGGCGAACCGTCCCCGGTGAGCCGCCGATATCGTCCGCCACGTTTATCATTCTGATCCCGAGAAATCGGGAGAAAAATCCAGTTTGATAGACGGCGAACGAAACGACCCGCGAGCATCCCACTGGATCCTTCGCAGGCTCAGGATGACAGGAATGTGGCCTTTCAGCACTCCATCGCGTAGGCGTAGCTCCCTGTGGTTAGATCAATCACTTGGCCAGTCTTGATCGATTCGATCGCAGCGAGAACCACTGCCGTTGTGCGGCGCGCTGATTGGACCGTAACTGGTGAAGATGTTCCTTCGGCCAAGGCTTTGATGAAGGCCGTGTCGATCACCCCAGCGCCTTCCTCCGGCCAAGCCGGAAGCTCCGTCTCTTTACCCTCTGTGCGAGTAATCAAGGAATTGAGTCGATTATATAGACTGACACTCCGTTCCCCATCCGATTGCTGGAGAGCAAACTTCGACGTATGTGCCGGCACGCCCACATCTCCCACAGATACATTCGCTACATTCCCATCGGCAAACGTCAGTGTGATAGTCGCCACATCCACGATGTCACATTCGGGATGATGCATGTTGCCACCGGCAGCATAAACACGAACCGGAGGAGAAGGATGCATATGCATCACGGTATCCATCATATGGCAGCCCTGTGACAATACATTGCCCCCGCCTTTAATCGGATCGTTGGCCCAGACTTCAGAGGGCCAATGGTCGTCGATCACTTGCGCCACGGTCAGCGTGGGTTTGGTGAGAAATTCTTTGGCTGCGATCACCGCCGGGAAAAACCGCAGCTTAAATCCGCTCATTGCGGTGACACCCGTGCGCTCCACGACTTCCACGATCCGGTCGCAATCCGCCATCGTGATTGCCAGCGGTTTTTCCAGAAAGAAATTCTTTCCTGCCTCCGCCGCTGCTATCGCAAAAGGCGCATGAAGATGATGCTGGATGCAAATCCACACCGCATCGATATCCGGATCTGCCCAGAGCTTGGCAACATCTGTAGTCACATAATCCGCACCGTATTCTTTCTGAAAATTCTCTGCTCGAGACTCGTCGATATCACAGACTGCGCGGATACGGGCGCTTTCATGTTTCGATAAGAACTGCGCGTGTTGAGAGGCATAACTACCGCAACCAATAATGGCCGCACGGATAATTTTTGGAGCAATCATATGGGTAAAAGTAACCTTGAAGCTAAGGACTCCCGCGCAGCACAAACAAGCCTTTAGGCACATGAAAACACACTTGTTAATTGCCTCAGGAGCCGAGTTCCAAAGGATCTCATCATGATTCAGAAATTCACCGTTTCACGGGATGATTCGATCTACGAAGCCTTCCCTGATGTTACCCTCACGGCCGACGGTCGCTTGCTCTGCGTTTTCGAAGAATGCACCCACCACGGCAAGCGTGACTTCACACGCATCGCGATCACCGAATCATCAGATCGCGGGCGCACTTGGTCACCTAAACGCGCTCTCACCGAGCCGGGTAAGGACGGATTCTTCTGGAACTGCGCCCGAGCCAGCACGTTGAGCGACGGTCGCGTGGCTATCGTGGTCGATTACATCGGCAGCGATAAACGCACCAAGGACTATCACCATCTCCTTAAGAACTTTCTCTTTATCAGTCATGATCACGGCGAAACTTGGGATGAACCCATTCTCCTTCCCATGCTGGGCATCATGCCCGACAAGCTCATCGAGCTACCCAACGGCCGCTGGCTTATCTCGTGCCACGTGTGCAGCGATGAAACCAACTTCATCAAGACGCTCCTCCACTATTCGGATGATCAAGGTTCGACTTGGAGCGACCCTGTAACCGTCGCTGATCAAGACGGACTCCATCTCTGCGAGCTATCCATTCTGCCCATCGACGACCAAGTGCTCGTCGCTCTGCATCGCGAAAACTCCTTTGAGGGTTGGGACGCTTACAAAACAATCTCGCGCGATGGTGGTCTGACCTGGGGTCCTGCAATTCAACTCCCTATCCCCGCCTGTCATCGACCCACCGCTGGTTGGCTCAAGGATGGGCGCGCGCTCATCACCTGTCGCCTTATGCAAGGCGGCCAAGGCTGGGTCGGCTGGTGGACACAAACTTCCCTTGCCGTGCTCACCGATAAAGAGTCGCTCCTCGCCGATTCTCGCAAGGGTGCACACACCCGCATCATGCCACTCGACTACGATCGCTCGCCTGAAAGCGACACCGGCTACACCGGCTGGGTGCAGTTCGACGACGGCGAAATCTACATCGTCAATTACATCATGGACGACGCCCCCAAGGCGCAGATTCGCGGCTATTCGATGCGGATGGACGATCTGGTGCTGCCCACGCAGACGCGCAATTGGCACAAGGACGCCGGCGCCCACGTGAATGCGGAATGAGCGCAGTTAACCGGCACTGGTAGACGGTCTGCCCCAGATCGTCGGGGTCAGCGCGGCCGGCCTCACGAACCACGCAGTATCCGCAACAACGGCAGCAAACCGAGTGCGGCAAAGAAATACCAGCTGGGCGCACCACCACCACCTCCGCCGCCGCCGGTGGCGATGGCGCCGCCGGTCGAAGTTGATGGCGTGATAGTCGTGGATGTTGACGTCGAAGAGCTCGGCGAAGCAGAGGGCATAGCGGGCGGGGGTGCTGCAGATCCACCGCGTAACAGCTGGGTTTTAAAGAACGCATCCTTGCCCACGGTGGAGCCAATTTTGCGACCCTCAAAATCGTCTGCCAAGATGTGAATACCGCCCCACAATCGCGAACTGCCAGCATTGTCAGACGCGTCGTAATACGTCGCCCACTGCAAGGTGAGGTCTTCCTGAGGACCGTATTCGAACAATAAAAATCTACCGGCCGGAAAATGATATTCGCCGAGACCACCTGGGAAAAACGCCGTGCCAGTCAGATACGTCATCGCTTCGGCGCCGGCGCGACTGAATGCGCTATGCCCCGAAACGTATCCTGCAAACGAAGGTGTCACAAACACGTTTAACTGATACGGCATCCAACGCTCGGCCAGAATCCAACCTACACCGCCAGTCTCAGTGAGAAAGTTGGCTGGCTCGCCTTGCCACGCCTTGATCGCGATCTTACCCACGCTGCTCGCCAAATTCGCATGGCGCTGGCCCGGCGCGGATGAAGCCGTAGTCACGACCTCGACCAATCCTGATTCCAACGGAAGCCCTTCGGCGTTGTATGACGGTTGCGCGGGATCGCTCGATTGGCCAAGACCGGCCAGATAGCGGATCATCGAGATTGGCCGCACGGAATCATATTGCCGCTTCAAGGTCCACGCCGCGATGGCTGCGTCGTGCATGGCACCGTTCAGAGCGAGATAACCGCACACATCCCACTCCAGTGGTGTGAGCGGCGAGCCTGCGCCTCCGAACCGGCGAGTGGTCCGCGCATCGGCGGCAACGTCATTGAAAATCACGTTCCAGTGGCCGGGTGGAGTCTCCGAATCCGGGCCGTCCGCCCAAAACTCCGCCATCACCCGACCGTAGTCGCCGCGCCGCACCATGTTGGCAGCGTAGGCTTGATTGGTGATTGGATTGATGACGTGACCATGGCCGTTGTTCGTGCCGAGGTCATTGTTGAGCATGGCACCGGGCGAGATGTCGATCAGAACACCGTCACTGGGATCGAGCTGTGAGGAATAACGGATGACTTCCAGCGCCTGCTGGCGGTATTCCGCTGCCGTTTCGGAGTTGAGACGCGGTGGCGGACCAGGGTCGATCGCGACGGTCGAAGGCGTGGGCTTATCCAACGCGAAACCGCGAACCATGCGCCAGTTGGAACCCACGAACGACTGCACCGTGGCGCCGAGTTCGATGCCGTTCTGCGTGAACGCGCGGTCGAAAAGCAATGGCTGCCAATAATTCGGCTCCTGCATGACAGTGCCGGTGAGCTTGAAATCGAGCGGGGCATTGCGCGGGGTGTAGCCGCTAGTGTCAGCGTAGTTACCCGCTTCGTTGGCGCCGTCGTCGCGGTTGGCCGCGAGCACAGCGAAGCCGATACGATTGCCGACGGTGGCGGGAGACTCGCCGCTCGTGCCCGTGAAGTCTGGATTGTAACCGAGCTGCGACATCAACCAACGAAAGGCCGCCTCGGAACGGGTGTGCCCCACGCTGTTACGATAGCGCTCAATGAGCACACGATAGGCTGCGTAGCTGATCGCTTCTAGCTGCGCGGCCTCGCGCTGGCTGCCCAAAGCTGACACGTCGATGTTCTCCTGATGAAACACAGGCTTGGCGCGTTGCCAACCGGTAGGGTCGTAGGACCAATACGCGTCCCACATGGCGGCGGAAACGTGATAAAGGTTGCGCGAATGCACGGTCGGAAACGGCAGGTCGGCGCGAATCGCGTCGAGCAACACCCGGTTCCACCAACCCGCCACGGAATGCAGGTTTAAGTCGGTCACAACGCGAATCACCGCCGGTGACGAGGTGGCGGTGCCGGCCGGGTTGACCGCCTTGGCCGTGTAAGTGCCGGCGTCGAGCGGATGCAGATGGCGGATCGTATAGGTCGCGCCCGTGGCACCGGGAATGGTCACGCCATCCCTTTCCCACACAAAAACCGGCGCGGGACTGCCCTCAGCCGCAACCGTAAGCGTCAGGGACTCATCAAAGATCTGGTCGCCACCGACCGGCTGCTGCGTGAAACGCGGCGGCGATTGCACGACCTGCGACTGCTCCAAGATGGTGTGTGTTTGATCGGGCGCGAGATTGGTGAGCAATTGCACCGCGCCATTGGGCCATGTAATCTCGACCTTCTCCACCGACGAGACCTCGTTGCCCAAGCCAAAGTGCATGACCGGCCCACTCTGCGCGAGAAAACCGTTGGTCGGCCCATACACTTGAGTGCGCATCCGCCCGCCACTGGTCACGCGCACCACGGCACCCACAGCGTTGCGATTCGAAGCCACGCCTTGCAAGTGCAAGCCGAGCCAGTGGTTGCCGTTGCCCGCGGCGTTATTGCGGTAAAGGATCGGCGAACCGTAGGCTTGGCTGATCAAGATATCCTGATCGCCGTCCTTGTCGTAATCGAACACCAGCACCGCGCGACCCTGACCGTTGTCCGTGATTCCAGAACCTATCGTGCGATCGGAAAACCCGCCTAGGCCATTGTTAAGAAACAGTGTCGTAGGGTCGTTCTCAGCGTCGTTGGACGAGGCCACTTGCGGGTCAGGCACAAGGCCGTTGGTGATGCCATTCGTCA
>ERZ887849.1716-NODE-1716-length-19539-cov-10.152279_pt1 | contig 19539 bp, 20 predicted proteins | sample MGYA00521267_ERZ887849 | MGnify/ENA primary metagenome ERZ887849 (study PRJEB32303, sample SAMEA104408601) | aquatic metagenome | biome: Brackish water; feature: Pelagic; material: water | place: Baltic Sea | collected 2014-06-06T16:11:00 | depth 2,863 m ... | reverse complement strand
CGGAATTATTGATTATTTTCATGAGAACCTCCGTATCTGAGGTCTCATTATGGGCGGGATTGATCGACAGCAGTCAGACGGATTTGTCGGCAGGGGCAAATGGGGTAAGTTGCCTTACCCCAAGCAATCAATGCACGCCAATATCAAGGCCGATATCAAGTGTCGGCGCGGCCATCGTCAATTGTGACGACGAAATATAGTCAACCCCACTCTCTGCGACAGCCTGCACGGTATCGATCCGAATACCACCAGAGGCCTCGAGCTTCGCCCGACCGGCTGTCAGCTCAACCGCCTCAGTAAGGCGTGCTGATGTAAAGTTGTCTAGCAGTACGCAGGTCGCGCCAGCAGATAAGGCTTCCTCCAGCTGCGACAACGTATCAACCTCAATCTCGATCGAAAGCAGGTGTCCTGCGAACGCCTGAGCACGCGCAAGTGCCCCCGTGATCGAGCCACACACCGCAATGTGGTTATCCTTGATCAACATGGCATCGTCCAGACCAAAACGGTGGTTCCAAGCCCCGCCACATCGGACAGCATACTTTTGCGATGCACGAAGCCCCGGCAAGGTCTTTCGCGTGCAACACATCCGTGCCTCGGTATGCGCAATCCGCTGCACGAATTGCGCGGTTAGGCTCGAGATCCCCGATAAATGACACATAAAATTCAACGCAGTCCGTTCAGCGGAAAGAATCGCGCGTGCCCGACCCGATACTTCGGCAATCAAGGTACCCGGCTCCACCTGCCCGCCATCACCCACGTGTACCTGGAACAGCAAGCTTGGATCAGTCAAATGAAAGGCGAGGCGAGCATGCGCAAGTCCACAGACTGTCCCTGCCTCACGGGCAATAAACTGCGCAGTTGCCTGCGCATCAGGAAGGATCGTCGCTTGCGTGGTCACATCTCCTGCGCGCCCCCAATCTTCCAAGAGCGTCCGTCGCACATCATCTTCAATCAGCAAATCGGGTAATTCGCTCGCTAACACCATCCCTTAAATCCTCTCTCCATGAACAGTCACCTGATACCGAGGCTGTACCGGTCGAGCGGAGTCAGCCGATTCCAAGATAGCATGACAGACCGCGAGGGTGGCGAGGCCCCACCGCCCGGTTTGTATTGGGGCCACCCCAGTTCGGACGGCGTCATAGAGTGCCGTCACAACGGTCGATCGAGGACCAGTATTCATGGGGGTAGACCGAAACTCAGTCGCAAAATCGCCATACACATGGATTCCTCGTGGGGTGACACGCAAATCCGCCCGATCCAACTGCACGATCAATGGACCAAAGTGCTCATGATGAGGCGCCACAGGCGGCACTGTCGCCTGCCCGAGGGTACGAGTTCGCTTTGCAGCAATCTCCGCAGCCTGATCCAATCCAGACAAGGCACGTCGAGCGCGACCATAGTCCGCGTCAGACTTCGGCATCCCAATTTCGTTGATCTGATCCTGCCACAGATCGGAATCAAAATGGGCATACCCTGAATACGTGCATTGCGCCGTAACACCAGATTGAAACCGAAGCATCGCGTGGAAAGCAGACTCTGTCGGACGGTCCATATCCCAGCGACCAGTACTGGCATACACCTCTGAAACAACACCCCCCGCGAGCAAGCGGACAATATCGATCTGATGCGCACCTTGGGAGAACAGCACACCCCCGCCTGCTTCAGTCTTTAGCTCTTCCGGACGCCTCGGTCGGTACATAAAGTCGGTGAAATTCATTGCGACGATTGCACGTACCGCACCAAATTCACCCGACGTCAGGATTCGATAGGCCATTTGAATTGGCGCATCAAAGCTATGACACGGCCCCACGATCAGATGCACGCCAGCCTGGTCACAGGCATCAATCATGGCCAGTCCGTCCGCTTCCCCAATGGTCAGGGGCTTATCCACAAGGACATGTTTACCAGCCTTCGCGGCATCGATCGTCATCTCTGCATGGAGTTGATGTGGCGTGGCGACATAGATGGCTTCAACATCCGGATCTGCACACAAATCAGCATAGGCCTCATACGTGCGCCCACCGGTCATCTCGTGAAATGCAGTACGAGACTCCTGACGTGGTGCAGCACCGGCGACCAATTGCACACGGTGATCCGCGAGTAGTGAGGGCAAAGACAGCATCAACCCACGACCCAAACCCACGACCCCAAGACGGATTGGCTGCATTATTCGAAATCCACAGTGATGCGATCCCGACCACGCGAGACACAGACCATGATGTAAGACTCGCGCTCCGGTCCAACCAGCACATAATCACGATGCTCCACTTCACCTGCCACCAGTTGCATGCGACATGACCCACAGGTACCACTTTCACAGGAACTGGGCACCCGGACTCCCGCTGACCGCAGGGTCTCGAGGATCGAGCGAGTGTCAGGGACTTGGAATATCTGTCCAGTCGATGCCACGCAGACTTCAAAGGATTGATCGACTGCGCGCGTCACTTCAACAGGCTTAAAGTCCTCAAAGTGGATTTGCTGTGCAGACCAGTGTCCTGAAATCGCTTTAATCTCCTCCATCAGCGGCTTTGGTCCACAGCAGTACACATGGGTCGTGCTGGGGGTCGCAAAGTGGTCCCAAAAATCAAATACCCGAGTCGGATCACCCTGATCATGATGAATCGTCAGGCGAGTGCCAGCGAGGGCGCGTAACTCGTCTGCATATGCCGTCAGCTCTTCGCTACGCGTGCAGTAAATCACTTCAAAGTGCGCACCGCGCTCTGCAAGAGCTCGGCTCATCGCCAAAATCGGCGTCACTCCAATACCACCCGCAATCAGCAGATAGCGCGATGCGGATTCCAACGGAAAACTATTCTCTGGCGGCGTCACGTCAAGTGACATTCCCATCACCACATCTTCATGCATGGACCGCGAGCCGCCGCGGGACACTCGTTCTCGTTTGACAGCAATGACGTATTCACGCGGCTCATCCCCCGCATTCACCAACGAATACCGGCGGTTTGCACCAGCCGGCGTGGTCACCGTGATATGCGCACCGGGCGTGAACTCCGGCAACACGCCTCCATCAGGACGCGCAAAACGATATTCCGTGATCTCTGTGGTTAGCGCCCGAATCGCGACGACGTTCAATTGCATGGAGGCATCTGAGTGCATTGCCTGTGGTCTCCCTTTTGATTACCATTAGCAATCTAAGGGTTTACGACGTATGGATCAAGATCGGGGGCTCTGATTTGATCTGTCGCGCGGTCAACGCACGAATAAGAGGATGCGCACATGCTCACTGTGGACGAAAACACCTTGCTCACCCACGTCGTTGGGGATGCACCCATGGGACAACTGATGCGACAGCATTGGATCCCGATTTGCCTCATTGAAGAACTTCCTGATCGAGACGGAACGCCGATCCTGATCGAAGTGCTGGGTGAACGTTTGGTGGCCTTTCGAGATACGAATGGCCGGGTCGGCCTGCTAGATGAACTGTGTCCGCATCGTAAGGCCTCATTGCTATACGGCCGTAACGAGGACTGTGGATTACGCTGCCTCTATCACGGCTGGAAGTTTGATGCAGATGGGCAATGCACAGAAATGCCCTCAGAACCAGACAGCAGTGCACTGGCTGCTAAAGTCAAGCAACCCGCCTACCCAACCAAGGAATGGGGTGCGTTTGTGTGGGCGTGGCTCGGAGCGGTCGAAGACATGCCGGAGTTTCAACCGCCTGCCTTTGCACCAACGGCGGATACGCAAGTGTCTGTCACGAAAATTCGGATCCCCGCGAATTGGGCTCAAATCATGGAGGGGCAAATTGACTCATCGCATTCCAGTAGTTTGCACTCATCCGATATGGTGCCTGCCCGCGTTGAGGGTGCAGCCGCCGACAATAAGGCTTGGTATCGCCCGTCAACAGATAAGTCTCCGCGACTCCATGTTGAGCGAACTAGCTACGGATTCCACTATGCAGCGATTCGGCATCCAATCAAGCAGGCAGCAACGCATGATTATTTGCGGATTACAGAGTACATCGCACCCTTTACCTGCTTGATCCCCCCAAATTCGTCGTACAACGTCACCACAGTGGTGGTTCCGATCGATAACGAAAACTCGATGTTTAACTTTATCGCTTGGGGAGGGACAGACTGCCCATCGACAGAAGATTGGCGGAAATTCAACTATTCCCAACCTGGAATCGACCTCGATGAACATTGGGTCTCAAAACGCCAGCCTGCCAACCGCTTTGGCCAAGATCGCCAAGCCATGAAGCTTGGCAATTTTACGGGTGTACCAGGCATTCCCAATCAAGACATCATTATGTGGGTCTCGATGGGCGCCATTGTGAATCGCTCTACAGATCGATTGGGAGCCTCGGATATGGCCGTTGTTGAGTTTCGGAAGTTAATGGTGGATGCCGCCACGAAGGTCGCACGCGGCGAAGCAGCCATTGGAACGACGCCGGATACCCCACCACATCGGATCATTCGGTCCTACGAGGGGGTGCACTCGAAGGAGACCGACTGGCGGACGCTCACGCGAGACTCAGACGCCGCATAACGAAGAGACAAAAAAATGGCCTGAACACCTCAGGCCATTTTCGGTTATCGGCAGATGAAATTACATCAAACCTGCTTCTTTAAAGGCCTTTACAGCACCTGGATGGAATGGGATCGCATTCTGACCCACCATCATCTCTGGGGTGAGCGTCCGCATTGCTTTATGCACGCCCTGGATTTCTCCGATGTTTGTGACCAAAGCCTTGGTGATTTTATAGACTTCATCGTCTGGCGTATCTGCATTCACAACTAACATCGCAGTCAGGGCCAGGGTCTTGTAATCTCCAGGTAAGAAGTCATAGGCCGCTTTTGGAATCACCATATCCAGTGTCCCCATTTTTGTGCGGACCGACTGAAGCACGTCATCACGAATCGGAAGCATCACTACTGGGATTGTGTTGACGATTTCGCGCACCGAGGAGTGACCGACAAAGACATTGTTTGTGGTCATGTCGGCTTGACGGTTTTTCATCAACTCAACCGCACCACCAGAACCCGCGTACAACACACTACCACCCCAGCTTTCGATATCTTTGAGGGTGACGCCATAGGCCTCAAGCACCTCAACGGCTTGGTTGTAAGCAATGTTGCCACGCTTGTTGATGATCAATCGAACAGGCGGCTTTTTCGCAGCAAGATCTTCATAACTAAAAACACCGTACTTCTCAGCAAACTCCTTGCTGATCATCGGTTGAAAGGCTGCAAAGTTATACATCACAGCCATCGCACGAATATTTGAAACAGGCGCTTTGTAAGGATCACCACCCTCCACAGCGAGTTTCGCCTCCGCATCGTGCATGATACCCATGTTGACTTTGTTAGTGGAAACCAGTGCTGCGTTGGCAAACCCACCACCAGACGTCTGGTAGGTTACCGTCGCATTTGGATCACTGGCACGGAGCGCTTTATCCACGCCAACCCCCAACAAGGACCACAACCCACCAGGACTCGCACCTGCCAAGATATAGTTAGTCTGCGCAATAGCAGACACCGAACTGACTGTGAGCCCGACGCTAAGCGCGGCTACTGCACAGGATTTTTGGAATACGCCCATCGTATCGTCCTCTAAGTTATCGTTATGACGCGCCGAAAGCGCGTGAGGTTAGTATTCACACTGTCACCGTTGGCGGGTTAGACGCCCGCATCAAGCTGACAATGAGAATGGCACCAGCCACAAAGGCTGGAATCTGTAGCATCGGTGCTGGAATCAACATCAACACAACGCAAAACAACATCAACAGTCGCTGCCACGGGAGCAACTGCTGTCGGAAAAATCCGGCAATCGCGATCGCAATCAAAAAGAACATCAGGGCGGCGCGTGCGGTGGCCCACGTCACCTCTAACCACGTGCCCTCGCCCAACAGCGCGGGGTCAAGCACAAAAAAGAATGGCAACACAAAAGCGCCAATACCAAACTGCATACCACGAAATGAGATATGCATCGGGTTATCCTCAGCGATAGAGGCAGCAGCAAAGGCGGCCACGGCAACAGGCGGGGTGATCGCAGAGAGCACGGCGTAATATAAAAGAAATAAATGCGCAGCCATCTCCGGGATGCCCAGCTTAATCAACAATGGACCAATCAGCACGGCTGCCAAGATATAGGAGCTCACTGTTGGCATCCCCATGCCAAGAATAATCGTCAAAATGGCGGCAACGATCATCGAAAGCCACAAGGTATCTCCTGTGAGGATGAACACGAGCGAAGACAATTTCGCAGCCAATCCGGTCATCGTAATTCCGCCAATCACAAAGCCAGCGGCAGCACAGGCACCCACAACCGGTGCCATGCGGCGGGCAGTCTCAGCAAGACTCGACATGATCGCTTTGGGAGTTAAACGCGTTGACTTTCGAATCATCGCGACCACCAAGACGGCCAAGGTTCCGTAAAAGGCGACATAGGTGGGGCTGTATCCCTGAACCAGGGCAATCACAATGACCGTCAAGGGCACCAGAAATAACCCACCATTCTTCATAGTTTCCGCAAGTGCAGGCACTTCACTTTTATCCAAACCGCGAAGCCCGTACCGTACCGAGGTAAAGTGAACCTGGGCATACACCGAGAAGTAATACAACAACGCCGGGACGATACTCGCCACGACGATATCCAGATACGGAATCCCTGTGTATTCCGACATGATAAAGGCTGCGGACCCCATCACCGGCGGAAGCACGCTCCCACCGGTGGACGCAGCCACTTCGACACCTCCAGCCACAGTTGCTGGATATCCGGCGCGTTTCATCATTGGAATGGTAATCGATCCAGTCGTCACCACATCCGAGGTGGGACTGCCCGAAATCGTGCCATAAAGACCGGAGGAAACAACTGCAATTTTTGCGGGACCGCCAACCTTGGTGCCAGCGACTGAGGCTGCAAGATTATTGAAAAAGTCACCACCACCCGCGTTGGCCAGGAAAGTCCCAAACAACACGAACAAGAATACATAGGTCGCTGCAACTTTCAGTGGCGTTCCAAACAACCCGTCCGTGGTAAAGACCATGATATCGAGGAAGTGCTCGTAGCTAATATAGCCATGCCCCATTGCACCCGACAACAGATGGCCATAGAGGTTATAGGCCATGAAGAGAATCACAATGACAGTCAGTAAAATACCCACCGTCCGCCGACAGACCTCGAGGCACGTGAGGATCAAGACAGTCGCAAAGAACGTATCAACGTTCGTCAGTGGATCTAACAAGGTGATGCGGGTCGAGATCGCCTCTAAATTCGTCGCAAAATACACGCCGCAGGCAATACTTAATGCAGCCAATGCTAAATCGATCCACGGAATCTGGTCTGCACGCTCAGAAGGTCTATCCGGTACTGCGGAAATCGTTGAAAACACCAACACCAGCATAAAGGATAAAAATAACGTCACAATCGCCAATGGATCCATGACCGCAAAGTTGGCGGCATAGACTGACCAGATGGCAAACAAGGCAGCATAACCGGTCAGCACGTAACCCATCACGCCTGAGGGTTTCCGTGTATAGCCTGTCGAAAAGAGAGCGCCCCAAGTCATCGATTACACCTTAAACGCGTCTAGGGCGTTGGCAAAAAATAGCTCTTCGGGTGCCAACATACGGTCTGCAACACCCTGTTCCACGCAATACCGAATAAAAGTCTCCAGCGTTTTGCGATTCTGTTCAATGCCATACGACCAGTAATCGCCACCGTGATACAGATCCTTCGAATCCTCAAGTGCGGAAAAAATCCACGGCATGGGTGCGGCAGATGCAGTCGCATCTAAAAGGCGACGAACACTTCGTGCACGGGCTTGATCCAACCCCTTAAACAAGGTTTGAGCGACCCAGGGAGTCTCATCCAAGACATCCTGACGAATCACCACGGTATGCATAATCGGAAAACATCCCGTGAGATCGAAATAGGCGCGCTCGACCGCCCTCGGATCTGGAAACATGCGCTTCACACCTGGATGACCGTCTTTGAAAGCCTGAATCGGATGTGCCGTGATCACGGCATCGACGTCGCCATTAAGTAACAGCTGATTCAGGTTTTGTGAGGTATTCGGCGTTAAATTCACCCAGCTGGGTAGGTTAAATTTAACCTTTTCCGCACGGCCAGGCTGATGTACCCCCGATTGAATCCAGGCAATCGACCCGAGATCCACATCAAACTGGTCCGCCAGCGCACCCCGCACATAGACTCCAGCAGTCTGGCCCCATTCAGGGATCCCGATCCGCTTACCCTCGAGATCTTTAGGCGTTTTAATCGGTGAATCACTCGGTAGATAAATCGCCGAATGCCGAAACACGCGCGAAGGAAACACGGGAATCGCGACTCCACGCGCCTGCCCCTTAGAAACTAGACTGACATACTTTGCAAAGGAGTGTTCAGAGACCTCAAACTCACCAAATTTAATGAACCGGAAGAAAATCTCTTCAACGGGAAGCTTTAATTGATTGAGCTCGATTCCCTCGGTCACGACCTCGGGTCCGAAGACATCACGCACATGATCATAGTCATGTACGGCAAAGGTTAGCTGTCGCATCGCAGTGGTCTTATCGCCTATTATCGTTGTATCGACATGACCCAGTTAAGATCGGGTCTTCTTGCAATGAAGCTACAACTTAGATATCTAATCGTCAACACAGTAGACCGATGGGATGGGGTTCAAGCCATGCCATTCATGTCTGACACTCATTTTTGATACATGGATCTAAGCAGATGCTGGACGCGCTCCCTTTTGAACCCTGGATGCTGGCATTAGCGGCTGTGATTTTTTTCACAGGTGGCATGATCAAAGGTGCGCTCGGATTTGGCTTGCCACTATTTGCAGTGCCACTGTTGGCACTCGTGATGCCATTAATTTCAGCAATCACACTGATGGGGGTACCGGTTCTGATCTCAAACCTCTATCAAGCCAAACTGACACAACCCATCACACCATTATTGGGACGCTTCTTCCCCTTGGCTGTGTTCCAAATCATTGGCGTTTTGATTGGCGTGCAAATTTTGGTGACGGCAAACATGGACGCCCTGAAACTGGGCCTGGGCTGTCTGATCTTGCTTAATATCATCTTACGCGTTACCCGTTGGACCTTAAAAATTCCGCTTGAAAAGGAGCGCTATGCGGCCCCCGTGGCAGGTCTTGCAGCAGGATTTGTCGGTGGATCAACATCCTTTGTCGGCCCCCTTTTGGTCCTCTATCTCTCATCACTGAATGCCTTGGATCGACACACATTTGTTCGGGTGATTGCATTACTCTACTTAAGCGGTCTGATTCCAATGTATGGCAGTCTTACTGCCTTGAATGTCTTTGGAACCTCGCAATTACTGCTTTCCGCGGCCGCGTGTCTCCCGATGCTTGCCGGAATCCGTTTTGGCGAACGTGTTCGTAAATACTGCTCAGAAGTATTCTTCGAGCGGCTGATCCTTGGCGCACTGGCCATCATTGGATGCATGTTGATTATCCGATCAGGGATTGCGCTGTTTGGAGCAGGCAATTGACAACGTTCGCGCCTCATGGTTTCTTCCGGCCATGACAACCATGGATGACGCCCACTCGACCCCAACTGAGCAGATCGATTCCGACGCATTCGAGGCTTTTTCGTTTGCTCCCGGTCAATCAATCGCCTATCTCTCCAGAGATATCACCCGACTCTTCTCTCGTACGCTACAACATCGGATCCAACCCCATGGGATCTTAATTGGCCAGTACCATTTTCTAAGGGTGCTCTGGGAAGGTGATGGAATTACCCAGCGAGAGTTAGCCAACCAAGTGGGCATGAAAGAATCAACAACCTTCACTGCACTCGCAGGTATGGAAGCAAAGGGGCTGGTGCGTCGTTCACGGCACCCAACGGACCGCCGGAAAATGCTTGTTTGGCTCACGCCTGAAGGGCGTCGACTCAAGCAGGTCTTGTTACCGATTGCCAAAGACGTCAACGACATCACCGCCGATGTTCTGTCTGCCGATGAAATCGGCCAATTGCGCGCGCTCTTAATCGACTTAAAGCGGGCCCTGGAAGCACAGAGCCAACGGAAATGAGTCCACAACGACATTACCTTGTGACCGGAGGAACCCATGGCATTGGCCACGCGGTGGTCGATCAACTTCTCGCCAAGGGGCACCAGGTCACCATTCTCGATCGCGACCCCTCACAACAGACGCATTGGATTGCACTGAATTTGGCTGATCCGGCCAGTATTCAGGCTGCTATTGCTGAGCTATCTGGGCCGATTCATGGACTCATCAACTGTGCCGGGATCGCCCCAAGCGATGACAACCAGCGTGCGGTGCTGGCTATTAATTGGCTCGGGACACGCACACTCACGGAAAGTGTGCTTTCCCGCCTGACCGATGATGCGTCGGTCGTCACAATCGCATCGCGTGCAGGTGATGGCTGGACCGAGCACTGCGACATGATTCGTACAGCGCTTCCTGAAATTGACATCGACCAGCTCGCCGAACGCGTCAGTCTCGATGCCCTAACGCCTGCCCGTGCGTACGAATTATCCAAAGAGTTGTTAATTGTCTGGACGCTGCAGATGGCCGGAAATGCACAGGGCATTCGCTTTAATACCATTAGTCCGTCGTCTGTAGATACCCGTCTGACTCCAGCATTTAAAGCCGCATTTCAAAGCAGACAAACACACAATCGAAGCCTCGTCAGTCGGGTCGCAACAACCACCGAGGTGGCCGCAGCCGCGTGCTTTCTCGCCAGCCCTGAGGCAAGTTGGATTAATGGTGTTGACCTCAAAGTCGACGGCGGAGTGACCGCGAAACGCCTGCTGACTCGCTGGAATCTCGAGAATTCAGAAACCTAATCCTCCCGATGGGCAGTCGCAACACGCAATAGATGATCAATCACCGCGTTAATCGCAATCGCAATCAGAAAAATGACCAAAAGTGCTGCGTATAACGAGGGAATATCAAACAAGTTGTAATACTCAATGGCCATGAACCCCAAGCCTTGATTGGACATTTTGATTTCAGCCAGTAACACCCCGATGACGCAAACGCCCAAGCCGAGTCTCACCCCAGTCAATAATTCGGGTAAAACGGCAGGCACATAAATAGTCCGCGCCATCTGCCAGCGCGACAACTTCAAAGCACGGCCGACGTCAATCAATACTTGAGGGACAGAGCGAACCGATGCTGCGCTACTGAGGGCAATTGGAAAATAGGCACTCAACGCCCCCATCGCAATTTTCGACTCAGTCCCAATCCCGACGAGTAACATAATCACCGGGAAGAAGACGATCTTTGGGATCGTCGCAAGCGCCACAAGAATGGGATCCATCCCGCGATAGAGTTGCTCACTCACACCCAATAACAGCCCAGTTGACACACCCAAGACGATGGCGATCAGCAAGCCAACCAGAATCTCAACCAAAGTCACCATTAAGTGCTGGTAAAAAGCGCCATCAACCACCAGTTGTCCGACCGAAGTCAATACTATCAGCCCGGATGGAAAGACCTCTTGGTACAACCAACCCGACCAGGCAATCAGCTCCCAGATACCCACCATCACAAGGACAATGGCAAGACGAATCTGCACAATCCCCATCATCCGACACTCACCTGATTCACACGCCGCTGCGCCCAATTAAGAACGCTGTAGAACAGTGCACTGACGGTGATCACCAACAGAATCGCCGCATACATTTTAGTGATTTCAAACAGGTCATACATGTGACTGACCAAATAGCCCAAACCACCAAAGTTGATTAAAAATTCGATCCCAATGATATTGACCAATGAGTAAATCAGACCCAACCGAATCCCAACAAAAATACCGGATGCAGCGGCTGGGAAGATCACATGAATCATATGTTGCCAGCGGGTACAACCATAGCTTCGTGCAACCGCATGGAAGTAACGCGGCACACCATCCAAGGCAACCACCGTATTCAGTACCACTGGGATCAACCCCGTCAGTGCTCCCATGATGATAATTGTTGACTGAGTGCGCCCGAACAACACCAGAAATATGGGGTACAGCAAGATCATCGGTGCAGCAAATGCAGCGGCAAACATCGGCACAGTCGCTTTCGACCATGTCGGTCGGAAATGCAGGCAAAATCCGATCGTCAGCCCACCACCCACCGCAACAAAATTAGCCGCCAATGTGCTACTGAGGGTAATGAAAAAATAATCCCACGTGGATCGCTCAAGGAGCATGCCTGCCAGTGCCGCTAAAATTGCCAGTGGCTTGGGGATCACAAGCTCTGAGACCCAAGCCGCACTGACAGCGAGCTGCATCAACCCGCCAATGATGACAATCACCAGCACGGTCAATACAGCGCTTGAGCGCATCCACGCCATCGATCAGGCCTAAATGTTTGGAATTTGCACGAGCGTCTGAACCTGTTCGGCGGATAAGGGCTGAGTCAGATTCTTATTCTCCAGAGCTTCCGCCATCGATGCGTCCAATCCACTGACTGGAGAAATCACTAGGCTCGACTTTGGATAAAACTCGATCGCAGATTTCGCGACAGCCAAATCGACTTTATTAAAGGTCGCATAGCTTGCAGCCGCCTTATCGGGGTTCGCATACATCCAATCAATTGTCTGTTGATAAGCACGCACAAACTTCGCAACCGACTCAGGGCTCTTTGCCAAGTAATCTGCGTTTACGACGTTCACCCGAATCGTCTGGTTCGCCAAACTCTTCACGTCACCGCCCTTTGCGACGATCCGTGCATCACCCGCGTTGACGAGGTCAAGGTTGAATGGGGGAACCGACCAGCCCACATCGACCTGATTGGACATTACCTGAGTACGGGTCGCAGGAATGCCACCAGTTGATGTCATCTTTGGCTCCACGCCGGCTTCACTCGCAAGCGCCAAGCCGACCAAATGAGTTGATGACCCGGGTCGACTAAATCCAAATGTTTTCCCGCCTGTGTCCTTCATGGACTGAATCGGAGAATCCTTTTTGACATACCAAAACAGATCCGGCGCACCAGTCATTTGTGCCGATACAATGCGCAGTGGTGCACCTTTTGCGAAAGCACCTAAGACGCCCAAGGTCCCGTTAGCCAACGCATACTGCGCGCTGCCTGTAATCACTGCTTGCAGTGTTTCCGAGCCCCCTTTGGTCCAAGTAATCTCGACCTCTAATCCCTGCTTTGCAAAAAATCCCTGCTCGACCCCGTGGACGGTAATCATCGTGTCCCAGAGCCCTTTTTGACCAATGGCGACGTTAATTTTTTCGGCAGCCATCGCGGACACAGACAAGACTGCGCCAGCGATCCCGGCAAGTAGTGTTGAAACACTGTGTTTCATAATCATTTCTCCAGATTGTTATTATGCGTTTGAAGTCAGCCCTTTATTCGCCTCTACCTTGAGCTTGGCCCAAATAGCTCCAACCAATTTAGCAAATTGGTCGGAGCCAAAGACATCCGAACTCCGTGGACGAGGCAGATCCACGGGGATGACATCGATAATCCGACCAGGTCGGAAAGACAACATGACGACCCGATCACTGAGCTGAACAGCCTCAGAAATATTGTGGGTAATCAATAAACTGGTTTGTTTTAATTCCGCGCAGATCTGGGTGAGCTGATCGCCCAGTAACATGCGCGTTTGTTCGTCCAAAGCCGCAAACGGCTCATCAAGCAATAAAATATCAGGTTCGTACGCGAGGGTTCGCGCGATACAGATCCGTTGGCGCATCCCTCCAGAGAGCTGGTGTGGAAAGCTATCTTTGAAATCAGTCAAGCCAACCATATGCACAAAATAGGCAGCCTTCTCCAATCGTGCAGCCTTCGCCATCCCCATCATCTCTAGCGGGAACGCCACATTCTCGAGCACTGTCCGCCAGGGGAAGGAGCTGTCTTGCTGAAATACCATGCCAATCCGAGTATCCGCCTGACCAGCCGACTTGGCTGGCTGAATCACCTCGCCAGTGGTTGCGCCAAGCAACCCACCGATAATATTGAATAAGGTCGACTTCCCACAGCCGCTTGGTCCAACGATGGCAACAAACTCACCCCGATGCACATCTAATGAAACGTCTTCCAAGGCAATCACTGGCTCACCGTCCCGACGCAGAAAGGTCTTAGACAAGTTCTGTATCGATAATGCGATATCAGCCATGGATGATGCTCTCCTAATTAACGGATCGTAATATTAATCGCCTTCACCTGAGTGTATGACAACAACTCCTCAAGGCACTCTTCACGTCCCAATCCAGAATCCTTATACCCACCAAATGGCACCCCCGGATAATGATCGCTAGCATTGTTCACCCAGACATAACCCGCTTGAACTTGGCGAGCCATTTTGAGTGCGCGATTGATATCGTTCGTCAATATTCCTGCGGTCAACCCATACTCAAGGCCGTTAGCAATCGACATGACCTCGGCATCATCAGTCCAAGACATGACTGACAAGACCGGTCCAAAAATCTCTTCCTTGGCAATACGCATCTCTGGAGTGACGCCAGCAAAAACAGTGGGCCGGATGAACAATCCCTCTGCATGCGGTGGTGCGTCAGGTAATCCACCGGTGGTCATTTGTGCGCCCTCGGCACGGCCAATCTCAAGATATTGTTTGACTTTGGCATATTGAGGAGGCGTTGTGAGGCAACCCATCTCGGTCGAGGCCTCAAACGGCATGCCGAGCGTCAGCTTTGCAAAGGCCTCTGTCACACCCTCGAGAACAGCCTGATAATGGGACGCATGAACCAATAAGCGACTGGTTGAGCCACAGGACTGCCCCGCAGTCCAAGTGAGATTCATCCCTTTTACTGCTTGGGCGACCGCATACTCAACGTCCGTGTCCTCGCAGACAATGAGCGGATTTTTACCCCCCAGTTCAAGTAACACCGACTTGACCTGGGTCGCGGCATCAGCAAGCACCGCACGCCCAGTCGGAACGCTGCCCACGAGGCTGACATTACGCACCATCGGATGACGCGAGAGCGCACTGCCAGCAACGCGGTCACCGTTAATCACATTGAACACCCCTGGCGGGAAAATATGAGATGCAAGTTCAGCAATGCGTAAAGCCGATAACGGTGTGAATTCAGAGGGCTTCATGATGACTGCATTACCAGCGATCAGCGGTGCGACACTTTTGATACAGGCAAACATCAACGGATGATTGAACGGAATAATGCGCGCAACGACTCCCAGCGGCTCCCGAATCGACAAATTCAGCCGGGATGGTCCACCAGGATAGGTCTCCCCCTTCATCTCCGTTGCCAAATTGGCAAAAAGATCCATCACCGCCAAGCTGATTCGAATATCGAAGGCCATCCCGCGATAGGGATTCCCTGAGTCCAATGCATCGATGCGCGCGAGGCGTTCCGCATCGGCTTCAATTGCGCTCGCAAATTGCCGTACACAAGCCACCCGTTCCCGCACATCCATGGCTGCCCAACCCACTTGCGCGTCAGCGGCTCGCTTGACCACATGATCCACTGTGCCAGCAGAGGCCTTCGTCACTGTGGCAAGGAATTCACCCGTTGCAGGATTGAAGCTGTCAAAGGTTCCAGCTGGATCCTGGTGAAAGCCACCGTCGTAAAACAATCCCGTTTCAGTCGGAAGTAACGAATCCAATCCTTTCATCTCTCACCTATCCCTCAATACGATCGCGCGACATGGACATCCAAGACCACAACCTGACCTGAGTGCACTTCTGTACGCGCCCATTCCAATGCGCGCTCGAGCTCCGCCACATCAGTCACAGGGCCTGCTGCCAGCGCACCTTGCGCTCGCGCTAAGCCGGCCAAATCAGGATCTGGGTCCTCGATCCGAATCCCAACACCCTTATTATTCACATCCCGTCCCCGAGTAATCGCCACCCGCTCCTGATGCACTTCGTCATTAAAAAAGGACCGGTTATTTGCAATCACAATTAATAGTGGGATGTGATGATGGACTGCCGTCCAAAGTGCTGAGACACCCATCAAGTAATCTCCATCACCAAGTACGGCGACCGGCAATCGTGCTTGATCACGAAGCGCGAGTGCTGCACCAATCGCCATCCCCAAGCCGGAGCCAATACCACCGCCGCCATCGAAACCAAGATGCGACAGTGCGTCCGAGAACGGCCAAAAATGACTTTGCCAACTGATTGGGGTCCGAATCAGAGTGACTGCCTCACCCCCCAACGTGTCATACATCACATATCCAAGATCTTGCACAGACAATGGACCAGCAGCCCGCGGAGCAGCCTGCCATGGTCGTAATGACTGGCTGGCAGGAGCGACCTGGAGTTGCACCACCAATTGGCGAATGGCTTGATCAGGGTGGATCGCGAAACTTGACGTGGTCGCGGCAGGCTCACAACCGTCCTTACTCCAGCCATTATGCAAGCCATGGTCTGGTGAAAATGAAATCACTGGTTGAGGTGCCCGTGGCTCCCCAAACGCCTGCCGAAATAGGCCGCCGAGATCGATCCAGTCAAAACTCAAAATCAGATCTGCCTCACGCACAGCGTCAATCACGCCAGAAGTCGGCATCAGTGTGCCTGGTGCGAGATGATTTGGATGTTGGGTTGGAAAGGTGGAACCGGTCCGTAGATCGGTGACCACAGTCGCGTCGATGGCTTCGATCAAATCAATGCGTGCTGAAAAAGCCTGTGCAGTTCGCTCCATTCGACCGAATAGACAGAGAATGCGTGATCGCCCTTGGAGCATCCCGACGACGTGTTCGAGCGCCTCGGGTGACAGCGCCCCCGCGTCGATCCTCGGCCATGTCCGCGACTGCATCGCCTCAGGACTCAAATCACAAGGGGCTTCGAATAACTCAGTATCACAGTTGATATAGACCGGTGCCTGAGGATACGACTGCGTCATCTGAATGCCATGCAATAACGCATGCACCGCGCCTGCAGCGGAGATTGGCTGATCATCCCACTTGCAATATGAACGAATGACTTGTGCCTGATCTTGACTGGTGTGAATCCAATCAATCCAGGGGCGACGCCTTTCGGCATCAAGCGGACCGGTTGCACCCAAAATAATCATCGGAACTCGATCGCACCATGCGTTGTAGATCGCCATCGCGGCATGCATCAGACCGACATTGGAGTGCAATGCAACGGGCAAGCAGGTGCCAGACACCTTGGCGTAGCCGTGCGCAACTGCCACAGCATGCTCCTCATGCAAACACAGCACCATCTCTGGATTGACGTTCCCCAGATAATTCACAAGGCTGTCGTGTAAGCCACGGAATGATGCGCCAGGCGTGAGTGCAATATGACGAAACCCGTGCGCTCGCAAGACGTCAGCAATGGCATCACTGCCGTAATACACAGGTTGTTCTGGCATGCAGCGCCCTTTTCATTGTTATTTTAAAATCAGTTCCTTAGACTTCGAAGTATTCATGCCGACTTACGGATGTCAAGTCCTGGCACACCTGCTTTCGTTGGGCGGCCATGCCAATCTCATTTGGCCGCACTAACAATGCATTGGAGGACGACGGTACCGAAGGACGGTAGTGTTGAACAATTGAATACAGCGCGATGAGGACCACCATGGGACAGCTATCACTTACCATTGCCACAGGCAATTACGACCGCACACGCCCGATCTCGGATGGACGAGTTCAGATCGAAGGGGTGGATCCAAACCATTTGTTTTTCTCGCCAGAAGAGATGTTTTATCGGGCGTTTCGATTTCATTCGTTTGATGTTTCCGAATTATCGTTTTCGTCCTATTGTGCCGGCGCAGCCAACCCAAACTTCCCATACGTCGCCATTCCAGTGTTCCTCTCTCGATCCTTTCGACACTCAGCCGTCTTTATCCGAAAGGCTTCTGGAATCAGCCAACCCAGCGACCTCAAAGGAAAGACTCTGGGTGTGACTGAATATCAACTCACCGCCAATGTGTGGGTACGGGGCATTCTGGAAGATTTCTACGGCGTTCCACAAACCGACATCCGATGGATTCGTGGAGGGCTATTTGATCCGAAGCGGCCAGAAAAAATGAAAATCAAACTTCCTGAGGGTGTGGATTATTCAGAAGCGCCGGAGGGCCAAACACTCAATGCGATGCTCGAAGCAGGTCAAATCGATGGGCTCATTGGTCCTCGCCCTCCAGGAGCCTTTTATTCATCCGACGCCTATGGCCGGTTATTCCCGGACACCTTCGGCGAAGTAGCTAGGTACTATCAGGCGACTCAAATCTTTCCAATCATGCACGTGGTCGGGATTAAGAAGGCACTCGTTGCGCAGCACCCCTGGTTACCCGCATCGCTCTATAAAGCGTTCGAACAGGCCCGCCAAATTGCGATGGAAGCGATTCTTGATACGTCGGCAAGCAAGGTGACACTCCCGATGCTGGATGAGCAAATTGACTACGTTCGGACGCATCTTGGACCTGAAATCTGGACCTACGGGTACGCCAATAATCGACATGTGATTGATACCTTCCTTCGCTATCACCATGCGCAAGGACTGTCGCAGCGACAACTTGCTGCGGAGGAATTATTCGATCCCTCATCGATGGAATCCTATTCCATCTAGTCAACAGGGCCGGCGCCTGCGCCGGCCGAGTTAACGTCCCCAAAATACCCAACCGAACTTGATCTGTGTCAAAAAGGAACACTTCGTTGTTGTGATTTGCTGCGCTGCATCATATACTATTGGCTAACTGAACAACCAAACAGCACTACGCAAGGAGCGCATCATGACTGCATTCGTAACCGCAGGTGTTCTAAACAACCTGCATGAAAGACAAAGCCCAATTGCTCGCATGCTGGCAACAATTCGGCTCGCACTTGACTTGAAGACGGTATTCGAAAGCACCGAAGACCGCGAGATCCGTCTCGAGCGCACCCGCGCTGTTCTTGCAACGAGCGAGATCTAAAAAAAAGGGACCCGAGGGTCCCTTTTTAGAATATCTGCCAATCAATCCTTTGGTGGCACCCAATATTCTTCAAAGCCTTTGGCTGGCTCTAACTGCTCAACCCAATCGAATCCCATCAGACGCGGCATCCGACTGTTCATCACGACGATGCGCGCTTCAGAAGCCGACGTATTGAACCGCTTATGTGCGCAGTAAGGTGGGATATAAATAAAGTCCCCAGCCTTCCACTCAAATACCTTCGGTGTGGTTTCCCATTCCCAGATAAATTCGTCGGCGCAATGGAAGTTCACATCAAAGTGATGATCATAGCCTTCCCCTTCGATCACAAAGGCGACCTCTTCTGACAGATGCCGACTGGTACCAGTCGCCTCTCCCGCAGCAATGAACTGCATGTAAAGATCTAAGCAGCACTCTTTGGTATTCATTTCTTCACGAATAATGTGCTTGATCAAACCATCGGCTGAACGCTCCATCGGCATTTCAGACGATTTCACAATATTCTTACGCTCCAGATATTCCTTGCGGAACTCTTTCGACGCCTCTAGTGCTTCGTTATAAAAATTCGCGTGCAACGACTCATTTTTTGAGCGTGCCCGTTCGGTTGGATCCACAAACATGGCTCTCTCCTGTTAAATCGCTGTTGGTGGCACGTAATCTTCATGACCCGGAACAGGGGTCTTGGGTGGATAGTCCACCATCTTCTGGAAGATCATATGCATGAACAAGAACAACGGTTTAGCCTTCA
>ERZ887849.1709-NODE-1709-length-19586-cov-16.706467_pt1 | contig 19586 bp, 17 predicted proteins | sample MGYA00521267_ERZ887849 | MGnify/ENA primary metagenome ERZ887849 (study PRJEB32303, sample SAMEA104408601) | aquatic metagenome | biome: Brackish water; feature: Pelagic; material: water | place: Baltic Sea | collected 2014-06-06T16:11:00 | depth 2,863 m ... | reverse complement strand
TGGTTCAGAGATTGGTGCACTCGACATGTAGGTCTGCGCTACTTTGATGCACCATCCATTGTTTCAAGGTCCGCGGACCGCGCATCAAGCTCCCCGGAGCCAAACATTCTTTCAAGCCACACCCCGCGCCGTTGCTTACCTGAAGCAATCAACCTCGGTTAATCAAATAGACCACTTCGGTCCAGATTCTCTGGGCCAAAGCTGTTTGGCAATAACGCATCAAGGGTGAAGGAGGCTTTTAGCTGACTGTCATCGGCTATTAACACGAGCGTCTTGCCGTTGGCAAATTCGCGTATTTGCTGGCGGCACCCACCGCATGGCGTGCATAACATATCGCCGTCGCCCCCGGAAACAGCGATTTTGCTTATCAGCGATCCGCCTTGCTGAACCATGATCGCAATCGCTACAGTCTCAGCACAAATGCCGTTTGGATAAGCTGCATTCTCAACATTCTGTCCGGTGTGAACCTGGCCCAAATTGTCCAGAATAGCGGCGCCAACTTTGAACCCTGAATAGGGCGCATAGGCCTTGTTGCGCGCCGCGATCGCGGCCTTTATTAGGGCCTCATCATCCATCTCTAGCGCTCCTTAATATAGGGTTGGCCAATGGCGCGTGGCGGCACTGCCCGGCCAACAAACCCTGCAAGCAAAATTACCGTCAACAAATATGGCAAGGCAAGGATGAGGTCTACTGGCGCCGCACCGATGAACGGAATTTCAATACCCTGCAAACGTGATGCTAGTGCCTCAAGGAAACCGAAAAGCAGACAGGCATATAGCGCCCCGCGCGGTTGCCATTTGCCAAAGATCATAGCCGCCAGGGCAATGTATCCTTTTCCTGCCGTCATCTCGCGCACAAAACCACTACCATGCGCGGTCGACAAATAGGCACCGGCAATGCCACACAATACGCCCGCTATGATGAGTGCCAAAAATCTGGTTTTGACAACCGAAATCCCTGCACTGTCCAATGCTTCAGGCTTTTCGCCAACTGCCCGCAGACGCAAACCAAACCTCGTGCGCGCTAGGATAAAAGCGGTGAAAAGCACGGCGATAAGCGCGACCCACACCAGAATATTGTGACCCGATATCACCTCACGATAGATCGGGCCAAGGAACGGGATTTGTCCAAGCTGATCTGCGAAAGGCAGCTCGATTGGCCGAAACCGTTCATAGCGTGCAAGGCTTGGAGTTTGCCCGCCCTTCTGGAACATCGCAATGCCGATGGTGACCGTCAGGCCAGAAGCCATAATGTTAATCGCAAGGCCGCTAATGACCTGATTTCCGCGCAAGGTAATCGAGGCCAAGCCATGCAAAAGGCCCAAGGCAACCGAAATGCCAATCGCCGCCCAAAGGCCCGCCATTGCGGATGAGGTTAGCGCGGCAACGGCCGCGGCGGCAAAGGCCGACATCAGCATTTTACCCTCTAGCGAGATGTCGATAATGCCCGATTTTTCTGAAAAAATGCCTGCCATCGCACACAGCACCAACGGTGTCGCCAACCGAAAAGTGGCATCAATGGTGAGCAAGAATTGCAGCCACAAATCATCCATTCTCGGCCCCGGTTGTTGGTATGTTTTTGCCCGGGTTTAACCACAGACCAAGTAGACGTGCCAAAGGCCGGTTAAACATATAGGCAAGGCCACCTGAGAATAGAATGATTAGACCCTGTATCAGAAGCACCATCTCACGGTTGATTGTGGAAAATTCAAAATCCAATTCGGCCCCGCCTTGATAAAGCGCACCAAACAAAAGGCTGGCAAGAACGATCCCAATAGGATGATTCCGCCCCATGAGCGCCACGGCAATACCGGTGAACCCATAGCCCGACGTAAAACCTAGAATGGTGCGATGCTGCACCCCAAGAATCTCGTTAATTGCCATCATGCCTGCAAGTCCCCCGGAAATCGCCATGGTGATAATGATCACCCGGCTTACCGGAATACCTGCATATTCTGCGGCACCGGCACTATGTCCAGTGGTTCTGATTGCGTATCCAAGGCGTGACCGCCAGATCAAAACCCAGACTCCAACACAGGCCAACAATGCAATCACAAAGGACAGATTAAGCGGTGATCGTGCCATTTCCAGCCCGATAGAATTTGCAATATCATGGATGAATGGCAGTTCTGCGCTCCGTGTAAATGAACGTGTTTCTGGCGACATCTGACCCGGCGCCTTTAATGACCCTGCGAGCAACCAGACCATGATCGAGGCGGCCAGAAAGTTGAACATGATGGTGGTGATAACGATGTGACTGCCACGCTTTGCCTGAAGATAACCTGGAATAGCGCCCCATATCGCACCAAAGCCCGCCGACGCCAAGATCGCCAATGGCACCATAATGAGGGCCGGCAACATGCTGTCGAACAACAGGCAGACAATGCCCGCACCTAGACCACCAAGATAGGCCTGCCCCTCGCCGCCAATATTGAAAAGCAGCGCATGAAAAGCCACTGCCACCGCCAATCCAGTAAAGATGAAATTGGTTGCGTAGTAGAGGGTGTATCCTAACGAACCTTTATAGATGAACGCTCCTTTTAGCATCACCATCATCGCGTCGAACGGGTTCTCGCCAATGATCGCAACAACAATCCCCGACACCAACAATGCCGCAAATACATTTAATAACGGGATCAAGCCAATATCTGCCCAGCGTGGTAAATCCTGAGGGGCGCTCAATGTTTTGCTCCTAATTCGGGTTTATCAGAGGATTCATACGCGGCGATGCCTGCCATCATCAGGCCAAGTTGTTTTTCATCGGCATCATCACGCGCCAATTCACCGACGATCCGGCCATTATTCATCACCAGAATGCGGTCCGACAGGCTCATAATCTCTTCAAGCTCGACCGACACTAATAAAATGGCACAGCCAGCATTGCGCAACATGATCAGCTGTTTGTAAATAAACTCAATCGCGCCAATATCGACACCGCGCGTCGGTTGGCCAACCAGTAGCAATTTTGGTTCTGTTGAAATTTCGCGGGCCAGAACAATTTTTTGTTGGTTGCCACCCGAAAAATTAGCACTGGCCAGCCTTGGATCAGGCGGGCGAATGTCAAAATCGTGCATAAGGGATAAACATCCCGCATCAAGCTTGGCTGGGCTAAGCCACCAGCCCACATTTTCTTTATCCGGTTTGCTACAACCAAGGACCATTGATTCGGCTGCGCTAAAGGGCAGCACAATCCCCCGCTTGTGGCGGTCTTCGGGGACATGGGCGACGCCGATATCTCGCAATTTGGACGGATTGGACGGCTGATCAGCGCTGATCCGTATTTGCCCGATGCAAAATTCACCTTGCGTGGGCGTGGTAATGCCAGACAGGACATCCAGCAACTCCGATTGGCCATTACCTGACACACCGGCAATGCCAACAATCTCGCCAGCATTCAAATTTAGCGATACATCCGATAATAGTGCCACCCCATCAATCCCAATCAATGACAACTGCTTTACCGTTAGCACCGTCACGCCCGGTTGTGCCGGTGTGTGATCAACTTCCAACAGCACTTTCCGGCCAACCATCAATTGCGCCAGTTCAGCCGGCGACGTTGTTTTGGTTTGCTGGTGCGCCACCATCTGACCACCGCGCATAACCGACACATCATCGGTGATCGCCATAATTTCTTTTAATTTGTGGGTGATCAACAGCACGGTCACGCCCTCGCTGCGAAGGCCTCGCAAAATATCAAACAGCTGTTCTGTTTCCTGAGGCGTCAGAACTCCAGTAGGCTCATCAAGAATCAGAATCCGCCCTCCCCGAAACAAAACTTTTAGAATTTCCACACGTTGTTGCAGGCCAACCGGCAAATTCTCAACAATCATGTCAGGATCAACCGCCAGACCAAAATTATCAGACAGTTTTTGCAACTCCGCGCGGGCGACTATGCTTGCCATCTCAATGCTGAGACTGCCCTCATGCCCAAGCATCACATTTTCCAGAACAGTAAAATTTGGCACTAGCATAAAATGCTGATGAACCATGCCAATACCGTTGCTTATCGCATCAGCGGTTGAGCGAATAGGCGTATCCTGCCCATTGATTTTTATGCTGCCAGAATCGGCTGAATAGAATCCGTACAGGATGCTGACAAGGGTTGATTTGCCTGCCCCATTCTCACCAATAATGCCGTGAATATGGCCTGATTTAACCTCTAGGCTAATATCGCGGTTCGCGCGGACATCACCAAAGCTTTTATTGATATTTAATAATTCAATAGCCAACGGCAGCGTTTCGCCGCCGCTGGAAATTATAGAAGAATGCGCCATTTCAGAATTTCTGGCCACATTAACCTTAGTATGGGCAACTCTCATTGCTGAAATAGTCGTGAACTACGACTTTGCCAGATACGATGTCGGCTCGCGCAGCGGCAACAGCATCTTTCATGTCGGCTGTTACGAGGCTGGCATTGTTCTCGTCAAGAGCCCAGTCAACGCCGCCCTCGGCAAGGCCAAGAACGCGCACTCCGGATGAGAAGTTACCGTTTTTCGAATCCATGAAAGTCTCATACGCGGCAACGTCAACGCGCTTTAGCATTGATGTTAGAACACTGCCTGGCGCCATGCCATTCTGGTTTGAGTCCACACCGATGGCAAGTTTGCCAGCATCGGCTGCTGCCTGGATTACGCCTGTGCCAGTGCCACCGGCAGCGTGATAGATAACATCTGCACCACGGTCAATCTGTGATTGTGTCAGCTCGGCGCCTTTGCCCGGGTCATTCCATGCTGATGGTGTTGTGCCTGTCATGTTTTGATAAACCTCAGCATTTGCATTAATCGACTTTACGCCGCCAACATAACCGCAGGCAAATCGGCGAATCAGGCCTATATCCATACCGCCAACAAAGCCAACCTTGCCAGTCTTTGATGCTTTAGCCGCCGCGACGCCAACAATGTAGCTTCCCTCATGCTCTTTAAATGCATATTGGCGGAGGTTTGGCGCATCCAGCCAAGACACATCAATTATTGAGAATTTGGTGTCAGGAAACTCTGCGGCTACCTTTGCAATCGCGTCTGCCTGAGCAAAACCCACACCCAGAACAATTGTAGCGCCGCGCTCCGCCATACGGCGCATTGCCTGTTCACGCTGAGTCTCGTTGGTGACTTCAAACTCCATAACTTCGATGCCGGTTTCGTCGGTAAATTTTTTCACCCCGTTGTAAACACCTTCGTTAAAGGATTTGTCAAACTTTCCACCCATGTCATAGATGACAGCAGGTTTCATATCAGCAGCCATGGCTGCTGAGCTTACTACAACGGCAGCTGCCGCAATTAGTGTCTTGATACGGATCATTATACACTCCCTTTATCAATTATTTACGCGGTTGTTGATTTCAGACCAATCTCTCGTAATCTTTGTTGTAGATAATCATCAGCCGATATGCCTGGCTTTAGTAATACCTCAGGCCGCGGATGCAAAAACATTGGCATAGAATAGCGCGATTGGTTCTGTTTGGCATCTGGATTTATCACCCTATGTGTTGTTGACGGGTAATAATTGTTGCTCGCCATCGACAGCATGTCGCCATTGTTGATTGTAATCATCCCCCCATCGCACGCGATATCATGCCAGTTTCCAGTTGTATCCTTAGCTTGAAGACCCGGCTTTGAGCCTGACAGCAACAAGGTGATGAGATTGATATCTTCATGGGCGGCGGCTCGGATGGCCCCTGTCTCAGCTTGCTTTACCGGAGGGTAATGCAGGATCCGCAAAAGGCTTTTCTGACTGTTCTCCATCATCGCATCAAGCGGCATGGTAAACTCGCGGGATATATAATCAGGCGTTTCCTGTTGAATCCATGACAGTAATTCTACACCCAGCGCCTGCAAATCTTGGTAAATGGCCTTGGTCATAGCCTTCAGATTGGCCGGTAATGTCGTATCTGGATAGACATGAAAGAATTCTTTCAAATCCTTGATCGCCGAGTCTTTAGCGTTTTCGGAGCGGAACGCGAAATATCCATCTTGGCGCGACTGCTGGACGGCATAATCAAATTTTTTATCATCCGCAAAGAATACGCCCCAGCCATCATAAATGGTGGTAATGCGCTCAGCGGTAATTGGGTGGTTGGCGAGTACGGCAAAACCGGTGTCTCGCAACGAGCGTTGCAAGGCAACACGCGCCCCCGGATCCTGATAATCCACGGTTTCTACATTCATTGTCTAGCTAGCCTTTCTCGTATCAGCAATTTTGTCTGCGTCTGCCACCAGCGCCATAAACAAATCTCGTGCCGCAGCGCTGTTAACACCAATTGCAACTTTTATCGGGCGGCGTCCTTCACCGCTATATCGACGCGTTCGGCCAATCTCGTCACCACCACAAACCACTTCCATTGGCATAATTTCAAAATCAAAGACTTCAGCGTCAGTGATCGCCAGCAATGCTGAGGGATCATGCATGAAACATGATCGTAGCCCTGTTTTACTCTCATGAAAATCAAAATAGAATTGTGCAGCATCATTGAGAAACCCGCCGATATTTGGTGATTTCTCGGCAAGTAACGCGAAATCAGCTGGCGTGCATTGGGTTTTTTCGGTCACATCCAACCCGACCATAGTGACATCCCAATCGGCGGCAAAAACAGCATCCGCAGCATCGGGATCGTTCCAGATATTCGCCTCTGCACAGGCCGTGACATTACCGTGATAAGCGGCAGAGCCACCCATGATCACAACTGATTTCACGTTATTTACTAGATCTGGATCATGCGCCAAGGCAGCGGCCAGATTTGTCAGTGGGCCAACGGCGCAGATGATAATTTCTCCCGGTGCGGCGGCGCAGCTCTCGCATAAAAACTCGGCGGCGGGGCGGGCATCCGGCTTACCGTTTGGCATCGCTGCCGGGACCGTTCCAAACCCCTGTGCACCATGCACAAAATCAGCTGGTGGTTCGGGTGCGCGCACTGAAGGCACATTGGCACCACCGCAAATAATGGTGTCGTAATTGGCCATTTCAGCCAGACGTAGCGCATTGCGTGTGGCAATCTCAGCCGTCACATTTCCAAAAATGCTGGTCATTGCCACAACCTCAAGTCGGCTATCGGCAAAGGCCATGTGAATCGCCATTGCGTCATCTATGCCGGGATCTGTATCGATGATAATTTTCTGGGTCATAATATTGTAATACTACCACTGATCATTTATGTTTGCAGCGACAAAAGCCATGACATCTTGGCGCAAAGGTATAGCCTTAGCCGCCCCCGATCTGGTAACTTGCAAAGCGGCAGCGGCGCTGGCGTCACGCAATATTGCCGAAATGTCTTCATTTGCCGCCAGCCCAGCCAGAAAATACCCATAAAAACAGTCACCAGCACCAGTGGTATCAATCGCATCGACGGTACATGCGGGCTGATGATAGGTGCCGTATTGGCCCATATAATCAGCGCCATGTGCGCCCTTGGTGATCACCAAATGCGATAAGCCCAGATTTTCTAAAGGGGCGCCGATGGCTTTTACCAATGCCGCCGCCTCACCATCATTCACGATTAGCAAATCACAATGCGGCAGCAGCGCCAATGCCACTGCCTCCTCAAAGGGTGCAGCGCTATACGCGATGTGAAGACCACGCGCCTTTGCCGCCTCAACAAATTCGAGGGCCCCGTTGGTCTCGTTCTGCAACAGCACCCAATCACCCACCACGCCCTGATCCAGCACCGCATTAGCGGCGGCTATATCGATTGCGCGGTTTGCACCCGGATGCAGCAAAATCTGGTTTTCGCCCTCATCATTCACGCTGACGATGGCATGACCTGTTGGGGTGCCAGATTCCTGAACATGTGTTATATCCACGCCCGATGCTCGCATTTCATCAAACAGCCAGCTATCATCAAGGTTGACCGCCCCGATATGAAAGACACTGGCACCGGCCGCAGCCAATGCAATTGACTGGTTGGCACCTTTTCCACCAAGGGCCCGCATGAATGAACGCGTGGTAAGCGTTTCACCAGCGGTTGGGAAATGTGGTACTTTGTAGATCAGATCAATATTGATCGAACCCAGATTAAAAATAGCCATGATATTGATCCTCAGATTTTCACCCGATATCCAGATGCAGACAGAATAGAAACCAATTAAAATAAAAGATCAAAGAAGTTCTGGACACCATGGTCGCGTTTGCCAATGAGGGGATGAGCATGATTTGCGTGACGCATGAGTTGAATTTTGCCAAACGTGTGGCGCATCGGATCACCTTGATGGATGAAGGGCGCGTTGTCGAATAACAGCCGCCAAAAGATTTTTTTGCAAGCCCAAAAACCGATCGGGCAAAGCTGTTTTTAAGCCAGATCCTCGATCATTAGATCGGATCACCACAGACAGACGCAGCAGCAACAAAACCGACCTAGCCCGTCTTGCCGTGTGATTTCATCAATTGAAGCATGATCAGCTTGAGTATCAACCGGCCAGCGCCAATCATTGAAATCTGGTTCAGATCATTCTTTGGTGCCAGCTCGACCAGATTCAACCCCAGAATCTGCCCCTTCGCCGCCAACGCCTCGAACAGTTCGATAATATGCCACCACATCAGCCCCCCTGGCGCGAGCGCAACCGTTCCTGGCATCACCGATGGATCAAGCCCGTCAACATCCAATGTCACAAAAAACCTGCCCAATGGTGGCAGCGCCGCAATCACTGGCGCCATGCCATGACGGTGAATATCTTGTGCTAGATGAATCTTGGCACCCCATCTTCGCGCCATATCTATTTCCGGCTGTTTTGCGCTACCAAATGACCGGATGCCAATCTGGTGAATGGCGGTGATATGGTCCTGTTCGGCGGCACGGCGCATCGGGCTCGAATAACCATCATAGATGCCATAGCGTTCATCGCGCCAATCCAAATGTGCATCAATCTGAATCAAGGTAACGTCTGACAGGCCATTAAGCCCCCTAATCACCGGGTTGGTAACACCATCATCACCGCCAATGCTTATTGGCATAATGCCGCGTTGAACAGCAAAACGAACAGCATTTTCGGCGGCGGCATAATGCTGCTGAAGGTCCCCGCCTTCAAGCGGAATATCGCCGCCATCAAAAATCGTGAAATCATCTAAACAGACAGAACACTGAAAATCGGCATCAAGCGATTGCCCATCAAGCAGAATCCGCGGGCTTGCCGCACGCAATGCAGCCGGGGCCGTCGACTGGTTATTCGGAAACTGATCGGCAAGATAGGGCTTGCCATTTGGAACGCCAAAGATAACCGCTTCGGCTTGCAAGTCTTGCCAATCGGTAACGACTGGAAGATTTACAAAGCTGTTTGCGGCGGGCGGGTTAGTTTTAGGAGTTTCGATCGTCATGATGATGTGATGCTTTGTCCGAGAGGGCGGTTTGGCAATGGCAAACATAGCCGGTAATGCTTTACAGCACCACCGGCCACAGAGTTTTAGAAGATTAGCTAACCACAGTTTGATAAAAAATCACAAAGGATAACATTCTGAGAAAAAGCAGGCTTTTCATTTACACATTTCAGTCTAGCATAATCCTGCTAAATAGCTTCGGGAAACGCGTCCCGCGATATGTCTCGATAAAGGATAATATTCATGACAGGCATCTCTGCTGATCCCTATTGGTGGCAGGCCGCACCGCCGCAAGATTTCCACATTGAGCAGTGGCCAGAACGTGCCGATGTGGTGATCATTGGCGGCGGTTATACCGGATTTGGCGCGGCCATTCCGCTTGCCCGCGCTGGGCTTGATGTTGTGGTTCTTGAACGCGATCAGATTGGGTCGGGTGCCTCAACGCGCAATGGCGGCATTACCAGCGGTAATCTGCGGCTGTCTTTTGACGATCTGGCCAAGAGATTTGGTGCGGATAAAGCCACAGCTTTTTACCAAGAAGCCAAAGCGGCACGGGCTGATCTGGCACAATTCATCATCAGCGAAAAGATTGATTGCGACCTACAGCAATCTGGACGATTGGTTGGTGCCTTGCGTCCCGAATCGCTTGACAGCATGAGACGTGACGCTGAAAGGCTAACCAAATTGCTTGATATTAAGGCAACGGTTTATGATCGCGCCAGTCTTCCTGATTATATTGATACATCGCGCTATTGCGGCGGCATGATACGCGACGATATTGGCGGCATTCATCCGGCGAAATTACTAGCTGGTATGTGCCAGATTGCGCGCCAAGCTTCGGTCAAAATCGCAACCCAGACAAAAGTGATTGCGGTAAGCCAGCAAAACACATCATCACCCACCCCCGAATTTCGCATTGAGACCAGCCGCGGCATCATCCGTGCCGGTCATGTTATCAGTGCGACAAATGCCTATACAGATGCCGGCCAGCCATGGCTGCGCCGCCGCCTCGTTCCGGTGATTTCCGAAATGATCGCCACTGAAGAGCTTGGCGAAAACATGGTTCGAAGCTTGATGCCCGGATTAAATATGTATGGCGAGGCCTTGCAGCTAGGACATTATTACCGGCCCTCACCCGATGGAAAACGCATCTTGCTAGGCGGACGCCGCATGAGCCCTAATCCGGTCAAGGCGCGCAAAAGGCTGGTCGAGGGATTGACGTCAATCTTTCCCCAGCTTGCCGATATAGCCATCACAAATCACTGGTTCGGTTTTGTTGCCTTTCCGTTTGACCAGCTGCCAAAATTGGCGATTCATGATGGGGTTATTTACCCATCGGGCTATTGCGGTTCGGGAACGGTTTGGGCGCGCTGGCTGGGTCAGAAGGCGGCGCATATGGTGCTTGCTGATCTTGATGAAAGCGCGTTTCAGGCAAGCGTATTTCAGGGAGTTCCCTTTCGCACAATGCCGTTTTATTCAGGCGATCCGTGGTTTCTGCCACTGGCAATGGGGCTTTATGCGATTCAGGATAAATTCAAAACAACGTCAAAATAACCTAGCTCTATCTCACCAAGCATTATAACGCCGCTTTTACGCCTAGTGGCCGGCGGCTTGATCCGGCGATACGGCGAAACGGTGTGGTGAAAACGGCGTCAGGTTCACCCGCGTTTGCCGCGCCATCGCCAGATCTGCCAAAGCTTCGCCAACTGCAGGGCCAAGCTGAAACCCATGCGCTGAAAATCCAAAACCATGAATTATGCCTGCTTGGCTGCCATTGCCGATAATCGGCAAATTATCCTTTGTATAGCCTTCGATTCCAGCCCATGCGCGTAAAATGGCAACATCACGTAAATGTGGAAAGACGCGCCCGGCAGTCATCACAAAACTGCTTAATCCGGCCGGAATGATTTGCGTCAAATTACGCGCCGCATCTGCAACACCGCGCTTACCACCGCCAATAACCATCGACCCGTTATCAAGCTGTTTAAATGACAAAGTACCACCCATGACCCCAACAACAGATTGCAAAAACATCGGCTGGCGATCCGTAATCACAAGCATTGGCGCATACGCATCGATTGGTAAAACATCACCGGTCATTTCGGCAATCTGCGTCCCCCAAGCACCAGCACAATTGACCACAATATCAGTTTCGATCATGCCAGCATCGGTTGTCACCTGCCAATGTTCTCCCGATTTATCGATTGATGTAACCGTCACTGGGGTTCGGAATTGGGCACCAAGTGCCGCCGCCTTATCATGAAAGGCGCGAGTGATTTTCCACGGCAAGGCCCATCCATCGCCTTCAACCAGAACGCCGCCAAAAACCGATTTTGTAAGATGCGGAATACGGCAAAGCAGTTGGTCACGATCAATCCATGTTTCATGTTGGAATCCGGCACTATGTAATTGTTGTATACGCCGAAACGCAAGATCAGCCCCAGCATCATCAAGCGCGACCTTGACATAAAATTGCCGGTGAAACCCCCTATCGATGTCAAGCAATTGATCAATCTGGTTCCACCAATCCATTGACGCAACTGATAGGGGGATTTCCGCGATATCACGCCCAAGGCGGCGAACCCCGCCAGCATTGACCCCTGACGCATGACGTCCGACATGATCTTTTTCCAGAACAATGACAGATTGGCCGCGCTGACTCAAAAAAAACGCTGTCGCACAGCCTTGGATGCCCGCGCCAATAATGACAACAGGCCGCGTCGCAGCCATTCCAGTCAGTCTGGCCATGGTCCCTCGAGGCTGGCAAGCGCGGCAAGGGTGATTGGCTTTACCGGCGGACGAAGCCGGTAATAGCCGGTTTCAGCCATTGATTGACCAGTATGGGACGCAATCATTTCCTGAACGACCAAGCCGCAACCGCGCCCCTGACACCGCCCCATCCCCGCGCGGCAAAAGGCTTTTAGCTGGTTTGGGCCGCTGGCACCGCTAGCAAGAGCCGCATTGACACCGGCTTTGCTAACCGCCTCGCAACGACAGATGATTGTCTCGTCAGTCTGCGCCAAACGGAAATCTGCGGATGGCAAATAGAGCCGGTCAAGAAACGGGCGAATACTCAGATAATGAAGATGCCGCAATTTATAATATAGCTGCGCTAGAAAACGCGGCTTGCCACAGCGGGCAACAATCGCGCTTGCCGCCAATCGCCCAGCAATTGCGGCCGCCTTGGCACCGCCAATACCGCCGCCATCACCAGCAATATAAATCTGCTCATCAGACGATTTTCCCGTGACATCAATGACCGGCCGCCAGCAATGCGCCTGATGATCCCATTGATGCGCAAGCCCGGTTGCCATTGTCAGATTAACATTCGGCACAACGCCCTGATGCAAAAATATATGGTTGGCGTCGATATCAATTTTGTCGCCTGATGACAGGGTACAAGACACGCCTTGAGCCTGCGACTGGCCGATGATTTCAATCGCGCTTACTTTGGTGATTACCTCGGTGTTACGGCGGATATCACCAAGCCATTCCCGCCCCATCACCAGCATATCGGGTTGCAGTAATGCCAAAGGGGCGTATGGAATCGCCGATCGCCATTGTTTGCCACCGGTAATGTCAATAACAGCCCGAACCGCAAGCCCCGCTTTGATATATTGCCATGCGGTTAGATATAGAAGCGGGCCAGACCCAACAAATACCGCATCATCAGCCCCAAGCGCTGCTTGTTTTAACAAAGTTTGCGCCCCACCAACGCTCATCACGCCAGGCAATGTCCAGCCCTTAACCGGCATTGGGCGCTCAATTGCGCCAGTGGCAATGATGATGTAATCGGCGGTAATCAATTCGGCTTTGCCCCGCGAGACAAGCGCAATTTCATGCGTATTGGTAATTTGCCAAACCGTACAATCGGGTTGGTAAACAGCACCGCAATTGGCAAAGCTTTGGGCAAGCTCGGTGCCGTCATAATAGCTTTTACCAAGATAGGCAGGTGATGCTTCCTGATTAGCCAGCAAATTCCGGTAAACTTGACCGCCGCTACCTTTCTGGTCATCAATGACAATCGTCTCGAGACCGGCCTTGGTTGTTGTCAAAGCCGCCGCCATACCGGCAGGGCCAGCGCCAATGATAGCAATTTGAAAATGCTGATTTGCCATCTTCTATCCTGATACCTTGCCAGCGCTATCGGGCGCATTTTGACGCTGAACAATCATGCCATCGTGAACGGTAATCTGGCATGCCTGCTGATTCGGCCTGCCGTCAATTTTGACAAGACATTCAAAACACACACCCATCATGCAATACGGGCCACGCGGATCATTTTTTGCGGCAGTGCGGAATTTAACCTTGCCAGAACGCAATAATGCTGCAGCAAGGTTATCACCATCAAAAGCGGTTATCGCTTCACCGTCAAACTGAAGATGAACAATCCTACCCTTTTCTGGCATTGTCGATTTAAACATTGAACCGCCTCTGAGAAAACCCGTCAAGTTCTTGGCCTAAACCGGCCTCGGCAATATAGCCCGCAAGATCAAACGCATGTGCTGCCGATAATGTCACACCGCTATGACAAGATATGGCAAAGGCACCGGGCATTGCTTCAGATTGATCATAAATTGGATAGCCGTCTTTTGACATCACCCGAAGCGCGGCCCAACTTCGTACAACCCCAACATCAGCCAAGGCTGGCAAGGTTGCCAGTGCACGATCGGCAATCCCGCTAACAATATCAGGGCGAACACTGGTTTCAAATCCGGTATCCTCATGGCTGTCGCCAATCATCAACCCGCCTTCATCGGTTTGCCGCAAAAGCAAACTAGGCAATGCCATTTGCTGATCAAGCTTTTCAGTCACAATAATCTGCCCCTTTTGCGGCTTTAGCGATTGCTGCAAACCAACCATCGGGGCAAGCTCGGCATTTGCAAGCCCCGCCGCAAGGACAATCCTTTGGCATTCAAAATCACCTTTTGCTGTGCCAACGCGGATGCTATTTCCTTTTTTATCAATTCTGCGAACCGCGGCATTGGTAAGACAAACACCACCATGTCTGGTCAGACCGGTTTGCAATGCCCGCATCAGATAAAGCGGGTTTACATGCCCATCATGCGGACAATAGGCCGCCCCAACAACTTTTGGGCCAATGCCGGGCATGATCTCTTTCAGCGCAGAACGATCAAGCATCTCAAACTGGAACCGGCCATTTTGATGTGCGCGAAGATGATCCAGCTTTTCATATCTTTGTTGCATCTCGGCCTCGCTGAGGCATATGCTAAGGCCACCTTCTTGATGAAGGCCTAATGCTGGGCCGCCAGTTTCTAGCAATTCCCCGGCCAGCTTTGGCCATAGTTCGGATGATCGCATTGTCCAATCGGCGTAGGGCGGAAAATAAGCGCCCTTGCCCTGCACCCAGACAAGCCCAAAATTACCACGCGCCGCCCGCAAGGCGGTGTCTTCAGCGTCAAGCAACAACACTGACAAGCCACGGCGCGACAAGCCATAACCGATCGAAAGGCCTATCAAACCACCACCAGCAATAATGGCATCAAAATTGGATTTTATGATTTCGGTCATTGGAACCGCGTGATGCTGTAGGGTAACAGCGTTTCATGATCTATATTATTGGTGATGCAATCGGCGATTATCTCGCTGGTAGCAGGTGCCATGCCTAATCCATAATGCGAATGCCCAAAAGCAGCAATGATATTCTTGACACCTGGAATCGCGCCAAGACAGGGGAGGCTGTCGGGAAAGCTGGGGCGTGACCCCATCCACTCATCCGGATCAGAGCAGTTTAACTGCGGAAAAAGCTTTTTGGCCTGATCGGCAAATCGCCGCGCGCGCGCATAATTTGGCGCAGCTTCAAGGCCAGCAAATTCAGCCGTGCCAGCAACTCTGACACCGGCCTGCATCAAGCTGGCAACATATTTTCGGTCAGCATCCATAACCGAATGATTGATCGTAATGCCCGGATTGCGTAACACCAGATGATAACCACGCTCGGCCTCCAGCGGCAGTTTAATGCCAAATCTCGTCAGCAACTGACATGACCAAACGCCTGCTGCCAACACGATTTTTTTGGCCGTAACCACACCTTGGTCAGTAACAAGCTGGCAACCACTACCCTGATCGGGATGGATTTCGTAAACCTTTGTTCGAATGTGATTCGCGCCTTTTGCCAATGCCTTTTCCGCCAATGCAATGCCAATCCCCGCAGGGTCACTTGTACGCCCCTGCTGTTTGATCAGAATGGCAGCCTTAAAATCATTGGCAATATGCGGTTCAATTTCCTTTAAGGCGCGCTTGTCAATCAGTTCGATTGGCACCTGACGCGCTTGGCGCAATTGCCATCCAAGATGGTCAAGCGACGCCGCTTTTGGATCTCGATAGACATGAACATACATGGAATCGCAAACAAGCTGTTCTTGTCCGGTCCCGGCAAGCCGCTTTTTATAGGCGGCAACACTACCTCTGCTCAAACGGAACAGACCATCGGCAACCGGATCAAGCCGTTCGGACCGTCCTGCCGCCAGAAACCGTAAAACCCACGGCAATAACTTTGGTAAATGCCCAAGGCGGACCGAAACGGGCCCTTCGGGGTCGATCAACCAGCGCGGCACCTGTTTCCACAAGCCCGGCATTGATTGCGGAACACAGGTCCAAGGCGAGATGACACCAGCATTGCCATAGCTGGTTTTACTACATACCGGCGCAGGATCAAAAATCGTAACCTTCATGCCACGTTCAGCAAGTTCAAGCGCAGTACAGACCCCAATAATTCCAGCCCCAACAACAGCAACATCAATCCTGCTTTCCAGCAATGTCATTTGTTCTGTTCCCCTTCATGCCGATCGCCGCGTGATGATGGCGCCGATATCACCAGAAAGCGGATTTCTTCATCGCTCTGATTAATAATTGCATGACCGGTTTTAGGCGGGATATGCAAGGCCATGCCAGTGTCAATCTCAACAGTCTGGCCATCAGCAAACTGCATCACCGCGCTCCCCAACAGCATGTAGAAACATTGCGCTGCTTTATTGTGATGATGATGTTTTTCGCTGCAGCCAGGTGCCAGCGTTTCTTCAATCACAAGCAAGCCTTTGGTCTCGACAAGTGGCCAGCCAACACCACCATCACCCCAATGATAAGCAGTCTGCGTATCGCGCGATGCCGGATGCATCAGGTCACCCCTGGATGCGACTCCCGGATGAAATAGCGTGCATAAATTTGCCACACCAAAACCGGCGATGCAAAGATGAGTGAATAAAGAGCCGCAGTCGCACTTGGAGAGACCAAAAGCAAACCAGCCAATGCAAATACGACACGGCTTGGCCCATTCATTGAAACTAGAAAATAACCTGCGACTGATGCGGAAATCATAAACACACCCAAAGCACATGTAATGGTTGTCTGGAAAAATTCGGCATAGGTGAAATAATCATCAAGAACAATTAACATTGCCGGTGAATAGACAAACACCATTGGTACCAACAGCTTGCCAATCCCCAAGGAAAAGGCCGAAAGCCCAGTTTTGAACGGGTTTGCGCCAGCAATACCAGCCGCCGCATAGGCCGAGGCGCAAACTGGCGGTGTTATCTCAGAAATCACGCCGTAATATAAAACGAATAGATGCGCTGCAAGCGGCGGAACACCGAGCCCTGACAAGGCTGGCTGAGCCACGGTTGCCAACATCACATAAAGCGCTGTTGTTGGCAAACCCGCCCCCATTAAGATGCAAGTTATCGCGATTAACACCAAAGAAATAAACAGCGTGATATCATCCAATGAGAAATCAATCAGCGGAATATAACTAAACCAACCTTGAACCGCTTCACCCATGCCAAGCGCACTATTGGTCACCATAAACCCTAGGCGAAAACCGAGACCAGTCGCATTCACCACGCCAACAACGATGCCAATTGCCGCACAAACCGCGCCAACCGACAAGGCGTATTTCACACCTTGCGATGCCCCTGCCAGCAAATCGCCAACCCCGATGCGGTGGTTAGGATTGATAAAGCCAACAACCAAAATAGCGGTGATGCCCCAAAACGCCGCCATATGCGGTGAATAGCCAGAAAATAAGACATAAATCAACACGACAAGCGGGATAGCTGTCATCCAACCTTGCTTGAGCACTGCCAAGAATTTGGGTATTTGGTCAGAACGAAGGCCTTTCAGACCTAATTTTTTAGCTTTAAAATGGACAATCGACATAACCCCAATGTAGTGCATTGCCGCAGGCACTGCTGCTGCAATCACCACTGTGGTATATGAAATTTCAAGAAATTCAGCCAAGACAAAAGCCGCGGCACCCATGATGGGCGGCGTAATTTGCCCACCAGCACTCGCAGCAGCTTCCACGCCGCCTGCAAAATGTCCGGGATAACCGCTTTTTTTCATATTAGGAATGGTCAACGAACCAGTCGAAACGGTATTGGCAATTGACGATCCCGAGATAGTGCCAAACAAGGCTGAAGATACAACCGAAACCTTTGCCAGCCCGCCTGTATACCTGCCTGCAGCAACGGTAGCCAAGTCAACAAAGAATTGCCCAAGGCCAATGCGTTGGGCCAAAACGCCAAACAGTACAAAGTGGAACACCACTGTAGAGACAATCCACAGAGTAACTCCGTAGATACCAAGATCAGGGAAATACATGTTATTTACAAAAAGTGACCAGCTCAGACCAGGATGCTTCATGATTTGAATGGGAATTGATTGCCCAAATATCGCGTACGCAGTAAATAACAGAATAATGATCGGAACAATTATACCAATTGTACGACGGACCGCCTCTAACAGCACAAAAATCAAAACTGTTCCAAAAAACACGTCAATTGGCAGGGGAACACCCATGCGCAACACTTGTTCAGGCACGACTAAGCTCAACCCCAAAAAATTGAACTCAAACCCATACCAGCTAAAGCCGACATAAAGCGATGCTGTTACGCCAGCAATCATTAACAGCCAGTCATAGATCGGCACCCCAGAAAAACTCCACCAGGGCTGTGCATCTAGTGGACTTGATTGGGTTCGTTTGAATGCAGGAAACGAGATAAAAATTAAAATAAGAACGCCGGACATATGAGCACCCATATGCCAATAGTCAACCGGTACGCCAATGCCAGAGGTAATGTAATGGTAAAGAGCAAAAATTATGCTAAATGAAAAAACAAATTTTGATAGCCAAGCACTTATTGGCCGCGTTGAAAGAGAGTCATCGTACTTGCTCTCAAGCGATAAGGCGCGCTCAAGACTGAATCTTTCCATGACTTACTTCCCCTGATTGAGCTGCGGTTTTCAATAAATGTATCTGTTAGGGCGGCACACGACCGCCCTAACAAAGAATGTGAAATTACATTAAGCCAGCTTCTTTATAGAAACGCTCGGCGCCAGGATGTAATGGAATCAACACGCCTTTCAAAGCTGTTGACGGTTGAATAGCCTTGCCCTTCGGATGGCCTTTATCAAGCAGATTACGAGTGTTCTTGTTCCACAATGCTTTTGTTATGTCATAGATAAGGTCGGCAGGCTGATCAATTGATGTTATCAACTGGCCATTCACCGCTACAGTACTAACGTTATAGCCAATATTTTCATAGACGCCCGCTTCAATGACGTCTTCGACATAGTAAGGGATGATCTTATTGATGGCCTTTTGCTCATCAGCTGAAAAGCTGTAAAGATCAAAGCCTTTGGTTGAACCAAGCTGGATCAAAGATGAGAGCGGTGTACCAGCAGCATAGAAGAATGCATCAATCTGGCCATCAGCAAGACGCTGTGCGCTTTGCCCAACATTCAACTCATATTCATCGGCTTTAATGTCATAATGCTTAAGGATCATACGAACAGATACCTGCGTTCCAGAGCCCGCGGCAGCCACCCCAACCTTCATACCATTAAGATCTTTAAGGCTGTTCAGCTTTGTTCCCTTTTTCAACACCAAGTGCATGCTCTCTGGATAGAGATTTGCAATGACGCGGATCTTGTCTTTTTTATTGTTCACAAACTTGCCTTCGCCCTTATAGCTTTGAACTACAGTTTGCGCCCCCGCTAGACCGGCATCAAGCGAGCCTGCCTGAATGGCGTTGGCGTTGAAGACTGATGCAGTTGTTGAAACAGCAATCGCGACCAGACCAGGAACACCGCAGCTGCCGCCTTTGTCACAAGGACGCGAGCCTGGCGGGTTTGAAATTGCGTTCGCAATCAAACCACCAATCGGGTAATAAGTGCCACCAGTTCCACCGGTGCCAATACGAAAAAATTTCATGTCTTGCGCCTGAGCTACACTGCCCATTGCAAGCAATGAAACCAAAGCTGTTGCAA
>ERZ887849.1705-NODE-1705-length-19610-cov-56.789312_pt1 | contig 19610 bp, 16 predicted proteins | sample MGYA00521267_ERZ887849 | MGnify/ENA primary metagenome ERZ887849 (study PRJEB32303, sample SAMEA104408601) | aquatic metagenome | biome: Brackish water; feature: Pelagic; material: water | place: Baltic Sea | collected 2014-06-06T16:11:00 | depth 2,863 m ... | reverse complement strand
TTGACTATCTTATAGAGGGGCAAAGTGTTGAAAACAATAACATTACAAATAAAAAACGTAAAAGTATCTAAAAGAACTAAACGCAATAGTGTGGATATATACTAATTAAACACTACCTAATTATAAAATGAAAGATTTAAGCTATTTATTCCTGTTTTTGGCCTTAATTGCCGAAATTCTTGGAACAGTAGGTGGATTTGGTTCATCAGTATTCTTTGTTCCAATAGCAAATTTTTATTTCGATTTTGAATCAGTTTTAGGATTAACAGCCATTTTTCACCTTTCAAGCAATTTGAGTAAGATTGTTTTGTTTAAAAAAGGACTTGACATGAGGTTACTTATAAATATAGGAATTCCATCCATCCTATTTGTCATAATTGGTGGATTACTAACAAAAGTATTTAATAATTGGTATCTAAAATTATTTCTTGGAGTATTACTTGTCTTTCTAGCTCTTCTATTCCTGATTAAAAAAGAATTAATAATAAACCCTGTTAGACGAAATGCCATAATTGGAGGCGGTTTATCAGGATTTTCAGCAGGACTTTTAGGAACAGGCGGTGCGATACGTGGACTTACAATGGCCGCTTTCAATTTAGAAAAAAACGTATTTATTGCCACATCTGCTTTCATTGATTTTCTAATCGATTTTTCAAGAACATTTGTATATTACTTCAATGGTTTTATTCATAAACACGATTTGATTTATGTGCCATTTTTGTTAGTCATTGGACTTGTTGGAACAGCAATAGGCAAAAAGATACTCAACTTTATTCCACAAGATAAGTTTAAGAACATTTCGCTTAGTCTCATCCTGATTATTGGAACAATAACTTTGACTAACCTCTTATTAAATATATAAAAGTAAAAACGCCACTAATCATACGCATCAACATTATAGCCTTACTTCTTTTTAACCTATTTTACTGTTTATTGTTTTTATTTTGGATTTTAGTACCTTTACAAAGCCTATAAATCTGTCTTATGAAAAAAACAATCCTAATTTTGGTATGTTTCCTGCCAGTATTTTCCTGTGTTAAAACAGACCTAATCAACGATCGTGTTGATCCAAAACTTTTCATTTCAAACCCTTTATTAGAGTTAAAAAAAGGGGGCACAGCCCATCAATTTGAAGTGAACTATTTTAATTATGTGGGTAAAAAAATTGAAAATCCCAAGGTAAGCTGGAGCAGCAGTGATTCTTCTGTTTTAGCAATCACAGAAGATGGACTCGCAACTGGGGTAGATTTCGGAACTGCAACCGTTACCGCAACCCTTACTACAAAAGAAGAACAACTGACGATTACCAATTCGGACATTGTTAAGGTATCATCGGCTACATTAACAGAATCCATAGAATTCTTAGGAACTATTGTCACCACAAGTAACTATGAACTGGAAGGGAGCTACACCTTAAAAGTGCATGAAGATGAAAATAACGTCCTAAGACTTTCTCTTGGTGAGGACTACAAAGCCTCCACAAGTTTACCTGGCTTATACATTTATCTTGGCAACAATCCAAACTCTGTTGCAGATGCTTACGAAATTGGACCAGTGACTATTTTTGAAGGCGCACATTTCTACGACCTCCCTTCCACAATTAGTATCTATGATTATAGCTACATCTTATATTGGTGTAAACCCTTTGGCGTAAAAGTCGGCGAAGGTCAAATACAATAAAACTACCCACAATGAAAAAAACAATTCTTTTAAGTATCCTGCTCGTGTTAAGTTGTTCGTTTCTTAGCCATGCACAATGGTTAGAAAAAAAAGGAGGTGGGTATTTTAAGCTGAGTGCTTGGTTTCTAGAAGCAGATCAACACTATACCAACTCAGGTAAAATAGACCCCAACGCAACGCGAGGCATTTTTAATTTAAATCTGTACGGAAAGTATGGACTGTCAGATAACTGGAATATTATTGCATACATCCCATTTTATGTTAAATCGTATCAAAACCATCAAGTATCTGAAATTACTAATGAAACACTCCTAGAAGGTGAAGAGTTTAATAGTTTTGGGGATATGAATCTAGGAATTGAATACCGCTTATTCAAAACATCTAAATTCGCATTCTCTACCTCACTAACCTTAGGAATTCCTTCAGGAAACAGTAGTGGGGGCAGCGATGGAAGTTATCAAACTGGAGATGGCGAATTTAACCAGATACTTAGATTTAATGCAGGAACATCCTTTTCACTCTTTAAGCATTCATTGTATGCAAAAAGTCACATAGGGTTTAACAATAAAACTAAAAACTTTTCGGATGAAGTCAGAGCTGGAATCGAGGTAGGTACTAGTTTTTTGGAAAGTAAATTGTTGCTTTTATTCCGTTCAAATATGGTGGAATCATTGAGAAATGGTTCCCTAGATGCCTCTAACAGCAATGGAAGCATTTTTGCAAACAACGTAGAATTCATAAGTATAGGAGGGGAAATCGCTTGGAAACTCACTAAAAAAATTGGAGTAAGTTTTGGCTACAATTCTGCAATTTCAGGAAAAGTTATTTATGCTGCACCAAGCTATAACGGCGGAATTTTTTATTTGCTAAAATAAGAAGTGTCGAGTTTCTGATTTATCTTTATATTTACAATAAAGTAAATACACTTAAATGAAAAAATTCATAACACGACTATTAATTCTCGTTGCAGTACTTATCGCAGCTCTTTATATCACAGACACCGATTACCTTTTAAAGGCAGTCCGAACTATATATGTCAAGGGCTACACAACAGCCTATTTAGAAGATTATAAAGAATTTGACAATGTAGTGATTCAAAATGATGTACCACAACCGTGGCCTATTCATAAAAATTATAATAGCATTCCAGAAACAGAAGTCTTAAGTAATTTCAACAAAAAAACAGGAACAATCGCCTATGTAATCATTAAAAATGACAGTGTCTGGTTTGAAAACTACTATGATGGATTTAATGAAAATTCCAAAACCAATTCATTTTCAATGGCCAAAAGTTATGTGTCGGGACTTTTGGGAAAAGCTATTAGCGATGGATACATCAAAAATTTAGACCAGCCTGTAGGGGATTTCTTCCGTGAATTTAGTGAAGGTTTAGCCGCTCAAATGACCGTAGGAGATTTATCATCGATGGCATCAGGTACCAATTGGGACGAAAAATATTATTCACCATTCTCCATTACAACCCGTGCCTATTTTGACGATGATTTAGAAAAAGTGATTTTAGGACTCAAAGTCGTAAATGAACCTGGAAAATCTTATAAATATGCGAGTGGAGACACGCAGTTGTTGGCAATGGTCATAGAAAAAGCAACAGGGAAAAAACTATACGATTATCTTACAGAAAGTTTTTGGAAACCCTTGGGGAGCGAAAATCAAACCCTCTGGCAAGTGGATAGTAAAGAGAATGACCTCGTTAAAGCCTACTGCTGTATTGCGAGTAACGCAAAAGACTTTGCACGCTTTGGAAAACTCTATAAAGACCATGGGAAATGGAATGGTAAACAAGTGTTAGATTCTGCATTTATTGCAAAATCCTTAACACCTCGATTTTCGGAGAGCCCTCAATATGGTTATGGATGGTGGCTACAAAAACGAGAGGACAAATCATTTTTTATGATGCGAGGACATTTGGGACAATATGTAATTGTGGAGCCAACAGATAATGTAATTATTGTAAGACTCGGAGATGAGAAATCTCCTGATGCTAGCTCACAAATTTTTTCAGATGATATTTCAGTATACATCGAAGAAGCTTATAAAATGTTATCTTATGCTCCAAAAACTCAACCTTGAAAACCTACTATTTTTAGACATTGAAACGGTTCCCGAAACCGAACACTATTCTGAGCTTTCTGAAGACAAACAACTCCTTTGGGAGCAAAAATCAAAATACCAACGCAAAGAAGATTACAGTCCTGAAGCGTTCTATGATCGTGCAGGAATTTGGGCGGAATTTGGGAAAATTGTCTGTATTTCTGTCGGCTATTTTACATTTATAAACTTCGAACGTCGATTTAGAATCACCTCATTTTATGGCGAAGAACACAACCTTCTTTTTGAGTTTAAAACCCTTATTGAAACCCATTTTTCAAGACCAAAACACTTATTCTGTGCACATAATGGAAAAGAATTTGACTTCCCCTATATCGCACGAAGAATGATCATACACAACATTCATTTACCATCAAAGCTGAATTTATTTGGCAAAAAACCTTGGGAAGTTCCACACCTAGACACCCTAGAATTATGGAAGTTTGGCGACTATAAGCATTATACTTCTCTTAAATTGCTAACCAACATATTAGGAATTCCCTCTCCTAAGGATGATATTGATGGCAGTGAAATATTTCGCGTCTATTACGAAGAAAATGATCTCGATCGGATTGTTGCCTATTGCCAAAAAGACACCATTGCCGTAGCGCAAATTATTTTAAGACTCCGTGGAGAAGCCTTATTGGAAACGGATGAAATTGCTTATATTTAAGCAATGGAGCAAACACCTATTTTAAGCATTCAAAATTTGCGCGTTGCCTTTAAATCCAATACGGGTTTAAATGAAGTACTGCATGGCATTTCATATGATTTGTTTCCAAATGAAATTCTTGGAATTGTAGGCGAATCTGGTAGTGGAAAATCAGTGGCATCCCTTGCCATAATGGGGCTGTTACCCCCAAAAAAAAGTGTGGTTAGTACTGGAGACATTTTATTTAAAAACAAAAACATCCTTCATTATTCACAGAAAGAGTTGGAGGCACTTCGAGGTCAAAAAATAGCCATGATCTTTCAAGAACCCATGAGTGCTTTGAATCCTTCAATGTCCTGTGGAGCACAAGTGGAAGAACTTTTGTTTCAACACACCTCGCTCTCAAAAAAAGAAGTGAAAGAAAAGGTAATACAGTTATTTAATGAGGTGAAAATTCCCACACCGCATGAAACCTTTAAAAAATATCCTCATGAAATATCTGGAGGTCAACAACAGCGTGTCATGATTGCTATGGCAATTGCTTGTAAGCCTGATATTCTGATTGCAGATGAACCTACAACAGCGCTTGATGTGACAGTTCAAAAAGACATTATCGAACTCTTAAAAACCCTGCAAAAAGAATGCAAAATGAGCGTGATTTTTATAAGTCACGATTTGGCTTTGGTTTCTGAAATTGCAGATCGAATCCTGGTAATGTATCAAGGAAGTATTATTGAGAGTGGACCTACAAAATCCATTTTTAAAACCCCTAAAGAAAACTATACAAAAGCACTCATTGGCGCACGACCAACCCTAAAATCACGATTGAAACAACTCCCTACCATTAGTGATTTTTTGTCTAATACTATTTCCAAAAGTGTCATTTCCAAAAGCTCGAGAACTAAGAAACATAAAGAAATATACAGTCAGGCACCACTGTTGGAAGTGATTAATCTAGAGAAAATATATTTTTCAAACCCTTCTTTTTTTGGCACAAAAACTGCTTTCAAGGCAGTGGATACTGTGAGTTTTAAAGTCTATGCTGGAGAAACAATGGGTCTGGTGGGTGAATCTGGTTGTGGAAAATCAACCCTAGGAAAAGCCATTTTACAACTCGACAAAGCAACCGCTGGGACTCTAAACTATAAAGGAAAAGACATTACAAACCTCCATAAAAAAGAGATGCGCGCGTTGCGAAAAGAAATTCAGATTATCTTTCAGGATCCCTATGCCTCACTCAACCCACGACTTACGGTAGGAGAAGCAATTATGGAACCTATGAAAGTGCATAGGCTCTTTTCATCTGATAAAGAACGCAAAACAAAAACCCTAGAAATTTTAGAAAAAGTAGGTTTAGACCCCTCCCATTTTGACCGCTATCCTCACGAATTCTCTGGAGGGCAACGACAACGAATTGGTATTGCGAGAACCATCGCCGTAGAACCAAAATTAATTATTTGTGACGAATCCGTATCTGCACTCGATATTTCGGTGCAAGCACAAGTGCTGAATTTATTAAATGTGCTAAAAGAAGATTATGGATTTACCTATATTTTTATATCTCATGATTTGGCCGTCGTAAAGTTTATGTCCGATCAGTTGATGGTGATGAACAAAGGAAAAATTGAAGAACTCGGCGAAGCAGATGCCATTTATGACAACCCTCAAAAAGCCTATACTAAAGCCCTGATTGATGCAATTCCGAAAGGATTATAATTTCATTTCAGGAACAACACACTCAACTATAAGTTGTCCTTCAGTGGATTGTTGAATGGTTTCTACAGAAATTCCTGGTGCACGTTCTAAGAGTTTAAAACCATCTTTGGTAACCTCTAAAACGGCTAAATTGGTTACAATTTTTTTAACACATGCTACTCCTGTCAACGGCAGTGAACAACGCTTTAAAAGTTTAGAATCTCCCTTTTTATTGGTATGCATCATGGCAACGATAATATTTTCGGCGCTGGCAACCAAGTCCATCGCACCGCCCATACCTTTAACCATATAACCAGGGATTTTCCAATTGGCAATATCCCCATTTTCTGCAACTTCCATTGCTCCTAAAATTGTAAGGTGCACATGCTGACCTCGAATCATTGAGAAACTGGTAGCGGAATCAAAAAAACTAGCCCCATCAAGTGTAGTAATGGTTTGTTTTCCTGCATTTATAAGGTCGGCATCTTCTTCGCCTTCAAAAGGAAAAGGACCCATTCCAAGAACGCCATTTTCACTTTGAAATTCAACTTCAATGTCGTCGCGAACAAAGTTGGCAACAAGCGTTGGAATCCCAATACCAAGATTCACATAATATCCATTTTGGACTTCTTTTGCGATACGTTTTGCAATCCCATTTTTGTCTAGCATGATTATGATTTTTGTCTTAGGGTTCGTTTTTCAATACGTTTTTCGTAATCCTTTCCTTGGAAAATGCGTTGTACAAAAATCCCAGGAATATGAATTTGATTGGGGTCCAAAGCTCCAACAGGTACTAATTCCTCTACCTCAGCAACTGTAATTGTAGCCGCACCACACATGTTTGGATTAAAATTTCTAGCGGTTCCTTTAAATATTAAATTTCCTGTGGCATCCCCTTTCCAAGCTTTCACAAATGAAAAATCGGCCTTAAACGCCTTTTCTAAAACATACATTTTACCATCAAATTCGCGGGTCTCTTTCCCTTCTGCTACTTCGGTTCCATAGCCCGCAGGAGTGTAAATGGCTGGGAATCCTGCTTGCGCCGCACGACAACGTTCGGCTAAAGTGCCTTGAGGGATTAGTTCTACATCCAATTCTCCCGAAAGCATTTGACGTTCAAACTCATCATTTTCACCAACATAAGATGAAATCATTTTTTTGATTTGGTGCTTTTGAAGTAATAGTCCAAGTCCAAAATCATCAACTCCAGCATTGTTTGAAATACAGGTGAGTTCCTTAACGTCCATATAAACCAATTCTGAAATTGCATTTTCAGGGATCCCACACAATCCAAAACCGCCGAGCATTAAGGTCATTCCGTTGGAGACGCCTTTGAGGGCTTCTTTTACGTCTGCTACATGTTTATTTATCATGACTTTAATTTAGGATAAAAAGTACAAAAAAATTCTTATTATTTGAATAATTTCGTTAGAAATCAATGTCAGGTGTAATGGGCGTTATTTCTTGCGGAATCGGATCTCCCTCTTCAAGGATCGGTTCGCATTCCACTTTAATAGTAAGATTTTCAGGAGCAATAAAATCTTCTTTTGAAATTCCTAATTCCTCCAACATATAACAGCTTCGCATGTAATTTGCCCAGATAGGAAGTGCCATAGCAGCACCTTGTCCGTACGTAATTGTTTTAAAATGGGTGGCACGATCTTCTCCACCAACCCATACACCTGTAACCAAATTAGGGACCATTCCCATAAACCAGCCATCACTTTGGTTTTGAGTCGTTCCTGTTTTTCCTGCAATTGGATTTGTGAATTCGTAAGGATAGCCCGTGACAATTTCTTTATAAACAAGTTGATCTTTAGCGGCATTGTGGCGCAGACGCCGACCTGAACCAAACTGGGTCACACCTTCCAAAAGCTTCACGCTCACATAGGCCACCTCTTTACTCAGAACATCTTTTGTTTCAGGGGTATATTGATACAGGATGGTCCCGTTTTTATCTTCTATTTGCGTCACCATAACAGGTTTGGTATAGACGCCTTGATTGGCAAAAGTAGAGTATGCGGCTACCATTTCATAGACGCTTAAGTCGGGGGTTCCTAGAGCGATCGAAGGTACTGCAGGAATGTTTTGTTCCACACCTAAACTACGTGCTAAATCAATGACGGGTTGAGGTCCAATTTCATTCATCAAGCGGGCTGTAATGGTATTCCGTGAATTTGCCAAAGCCGACTTGAGCGTTTCAAATCCTCCATAATTTCCATCTGAGTTTTTGGGAGACCATGGTTTCATGTTTCCATGTTTCATAGCTTCAATTGTAATTTGGGATTTTGGAAACGTATCACAAGGAGATAGGTGAAGTTGATCAATGGCGGCGGCATACACAAAAGGTTTAAAAGTAGATCCTACTTGACGTTTCCCTTGCTTTGCCATGTCATATTGGAAGTGTTTGTAGTTAATACCTCCAACCCATGCTTTTACAAATCCTGTCTGTGGTTCCATTGACAGCATTCCGGATCTTAAAAAAGACTTGTAATAACGCATAGAATCTCTAGGAGTCATAACAGTATCTATTTCATTATTTTTAGCAGTCCATGAAAATATTTTCATAGCAACTGGCTGATCAAACGAAGCAATAATTTCGGTATTTGATTTTTTAAGATCATACTTCATTTTCCGCCAACGCTCAGAACGACGCATACTAGTGTTCAATAAATCCTTGATTTCTTTAGGTTCTAAATCTAAAAAAGGGGCTGTTCGATTTCGTCTTGGTGTATTTTGAACAAAAAACTCTGCTTGTAAATTAGACATGTGCTCCTTGGTGGCTGTTTCTGCAAAAGTTTGCATTCGAGAATCAATAGTTGTATAAATTTTAAGACCGTCTTTGTAGATGTTATATCGATCTCCATTCGGTTTTCTGTTTTGAGGATTACTAACCCATTCTTTCATGTAATCTTGAAGATACGCTCTAAAATAGGTTGCAATTCCTTCACGATGTGATTCTGGAGTATAGTTAAGCCCCAAGGGCAATTGTTGCAGTGAGTCCTTTAATGTTTCGTCGATAAAACCATATTTAGCCATTTGGCTTAATACAACATTTCGACGGTTTTTGGTTCCTTCGGGGTTTCGATTTGGACGTGGATTATAGAGCGAAGAATTTTTAAACATGCCTACTAACATCGCAGACTCATTGATCGATAAATCTATTGGTTCTTTCCCGAAATAAATTCTGGATGCCGATCGTATTCCGTCCGCATTATTTCCAAAATCATAAATGTTAAAATATTGGGCAATAATTTCTTCTTTGGTGTATTGCCGCTCTAAACGCGTTGCAATCACCCATTCTTTTATTTTTTGAATTGCGGTTTCAAATTTATTTTTGGATCTGACTCCTACGAATAACTGTCGAGCTAACTGCTGAGAAATTGTACTGGCTCCCCCTTTTTTGCCTAAAAAAACAAATGCTCTTACCGTTCCTCGAGCATCAATTCCTGCGTGTTCATAATGCCTAACATCTTCAGTTGCAATAAGCGCATCTACAAGATGTTTGGGCAGTTTACTAAAAGCGACTGGAGTTCTATTGTCTTGGTAATAAAATTTTCCAAGTGTTTCTCCGTCAGACGAAATGATTTCGGTGGCTAAATTTGTTCGTGGATTTTCTAAAGCAGTCGTATCTGGCATTTCACCAAAAAAACCTAAGGAAGCTGATAGAAAAATGAGGGCTACCCCAAAAACAGCCGCTAAAAAACACATCCAAAACCAACGAATCGGTTTTGAAAAATTATGAGATGCTGTTTTCTTTTTTGCCATAATAACTATTTGTTCAGAGATTCTACACTAAATCCAACATCAATAATTCCTTCGAGTTGGGAAACCCCATTTGGCTCACCTCGATGGCGCATTGCTTGTTGAATCTGCACTTTATAGGTTCCTTCTTCGGTAAATATAAAAGGATGGTCATGACCTTTGAAACTGAGCTTATGTTCTTTTATAGATGTAAATCCCGAACCCAGAAGCTCCCCATTTGGTTTTGCCATGAGGTATTCAAGGGTGTCTTTTGTAACTTTTCCGTTTGGATAATCCAACTCAACGATTAAAAATAAATTACTAAATTTATAAGAGTTAGTGGTTCTTAATTTGACAACTAAATTATAGGGGGTTATAGTGTCAGGAGCCATAAAACTATAACTAATTACGTCTTTTTTGTTCCAGGCATCTGAAATGGAGGTGTAACGGTCAAACACTTTGTTTTGCTGACAGGAGAATGCTATAAGAGCCAAAAGAAGAATCCATAATACTGTTTTACTTTGCATTGTTGTTCTGGGGTCTAGATTTTCTATTATTCTTGTTCTTTCTGTTGTTATTATTCTTACGTCGATTGTTATTTTTACGTCTTTGATTTTTTGGGGTGTCAAATCGTGTTAAACTATCTTGACCCACAACGTTTTCAAAATCTACTTTAGTATCTTCGACTAAATCAATTGCATATTCTTCTAAACTCGCAACCTTTTCATTTTTAGCATTAATCGCAATAATCTCGTTGGCTTGAGTTGTGGTTAACTTGTGCCAGTTCATCCATTCGCCTTCGTAGGCATACCACATATGGCCTTTGAAGATATCTGTTTTTTGGCAAACGGCATTCCCTTTTGCAGTTCTTAATTTGACTTCTGTTTTTGGAAATGCTTTTAAAGCATCTAAATATGCGTCCAGCTCATAGTTTAAACAACACTTCAATTTGCCGCACTGCCCTGCTAATTTTAAAGGGTTCAAAGAGAGTTGTTGGTAGCGTGCTGCGGAGGTGTTCACAGATCTAAAATCGGTCAACCACGTAGAACAACAAAGTTCGCGTCCACAGGAGCCAATCCCCCCAAGTCGGGCTGCCTCTTGTCGTAAACCGACTTGTTTCATTTCGATTCGAGTTCTGAATTCTCTAGCAAACAATTTAATAAGCTCTCTAAAATCTACCCGTTCATCGGCTGTATAATAAAAGGTTGCCTTGCTGGCATCCCCTTGAAATTCAATGTCAGAAATTTTCATTTTCAACCGAAGATCAATTGCAAATTGTCTTGCTTTGACTTTCATCGGTTCCTCTTTCTCTCGGGCTTCAACCCAAATATCAATATCTTTTTGAGAGGCTTTTCGGTAAATTTTAAAAATTTCTTCGGGAGTTTCAGAGATTTTCTTTCGTTTCATTTGAACCTTTACCAACTCCCCCGATAGTGTAACTATACCAATATCGTGTCCTGAAGCAGCTTGAGTTGCCACAATATCTCCAATGCTTAAGGTTAAATTTTCAGTGTTTTTGTAGTATACTTTTCGTCCATTTTTAAAACGAACTTCTACCCAATTAAAAGGGGTTGAACCGTTAGGGAGTGTCATATTTGAAAGCCAATCAAAAACGGTTAGCTTGTTGCAGCTATCGGTCCCGCATGTTCCATTGTTTTTACAGCCTTTTGGCTGCCCATCTTTCCCTGTTGAACAGTTCGTACATCCCATAATTTATATATATTGAATTTGTCAATGCAACAGCATTACAAATGCGCGTTAACTCTATAATCTAAAACGTAAATATAAGATTATTTGAGGACTTAAAAAATGAGGCCATCGCTATTTTTGAACTTACAAAAACTTAAACAGTTCTATGAAGTTACGATTGTGATGTTTTTGCAAGAGTCGCAAAGATATTCCTTAAATCTTTCTTGTATGGTAAATGATCTGCACGACCCTTTTTGAAAATATCGTTGCTATTCCCTTGACCCTTTCGGAGTGCTTTTTGCTCTTCAAACGGCATGCGATTGACCTCCATACAAGTTGTAGAACAGCAGTTTTCCATCAATTTTTTACAAGAATCACATTGAATGAAGAGTAAATGGCAGGCGTCGTTGGCACAATTTACATGAATGTCTGCAGGTGCCCCACATTGGTGACAATTTGCAATGATATCGTCTGAAATCTTTTCGGAACGGCGCTGATCGAACACAAAATTCTTACCAATAAATTTATTTTCGATTGATTGATTTTCAACTTGTCTGGCGTAATTAATAATCCCACCTTCCAATTGATATACATTTTTAAATCCTTTATGCTTATAGTAGGCACTGGCTTTTTCGCAACGAATCCCCCCAGTGCAGTACATTACTAATTTTTTGTTTTCTTTATAATCTTTCAGATCTTCTTCGATTAAATCTAAAGATTCTCTAAAGGTATCTACGTCAGGTGTGACTGCATTTTTAAAATGCCCTATTTCACTCTCGTAATGATTTCGCATGTCCACCACAACTGTATTTTCGTCTTCTATGAGCTCATTGAATTCTGACGCATTAACGTGTGTGCCGATATCTGAAGGGTCAAAGGTAGCATCATTTAGACCGTCTGAAACAATCTTGTCTCTTACCTTGACTTTAAGTTTTAAAAACGAAAATAAATCGTGTTCGATAGCGATGTTTAGTCGCACGTTTTTCAGAAAATCAATGGTGTCTAAATGGCTTTTAAACGTCTCGAAATTATCTGCAGGAACTGAAAGTTGTGCGTTAATACCTTCGTGAGCAACATAAATCCGCCCTAGAACGTCAATGCTATCCCAAAATAAAAATAAATGATTCCTCAACAACTCGGGGTTGCTAATTTTTGAATACTTGTAGAAAGAGATTGTCAGGCGTTCTTTGCCAGCTTGTTGGATAAGCTCCGCTCTTTCAATATTGCTTAATGTATTGTACAGTTGCATGCTATACTAATTTTTAAGTTTATATTAAATTGAAATACAAAGGTAATAATTTTTAGAACACGCTCGAAAAAAGTGAATACAAAGCGTTTCGAAAATATTACAAAAAGGTTGGTTAAAATTTTCAAAATTAACAAAAGAAATCTTATTTTAGCAAGAAGAAAGAATTAGATACAAAAGACTTATGAGCAGCGAAAAAGATGCAAAATTAAAAGCCCTCAAGCTAACCCTAGACAAGCTTGATAAAGCATACGGAAAAGGCACCGTAATGAGAATGAGTGACGCCCCTGTGGTAGATGTAGAAGTTACCTCTTCAGGATCCTTAGGGTTGGATATTGCCCTAGGAGTTGGGGGCTACCCTAGAGGTCGTGTGATTGAAATATATGGCCCTGAATCTTCAGGAAAAACAACCCTAACATTACATGCTATTGCAGAAACCCAAAAAGCAGGTGGTATTGCAGCTTTTATCGATGCAGAACATGCCTTTGATCGTTTTTATGCTAGAAACTTAGGGGTTGACATTGACAGCCTTATTATTTCTCAGCCAGATAATGGAGAGCAAGCACTTGAAATCGCCGATAATTTGGTGCGTTCTGGAGCCATTGATATGGTAGTGATTGATTCTGTGGCGGCACTGACACCAAAAAGTGAAATTGAAGGTGAAATGGGCGATTCTAAAATGGGACTACATGCCCGTTTAATGTCGCAAGCTCTAAGAAAATTAACAGGATCGATTAGCAAAACAAATTGTACCATGATTTTCATTAACCAATTGCGTGAAAAAATTGGTGTGATGTTCGGAAATCCTGAAACAACTACAGGAGGTAATGCCTTAAAATTTTATGCTTCTGTCCGTTTGGACATTCGTCGTTCGACACAAATAAAAGATAGTGATGGAAACGTTTTAGGAAATAAAACTCGTGTAAAGGTTGTGAAAAACAAAGTTGCACCACCATTCCGTATGGCAGAATTTGACATTATGTATGGTCAAGGCGTTTCTAAAGTTGGTGAAATTTTGGACGTGGCTGTAGAACATGAGATCATTAAGAAAAGTGGTTCGTGGTTTAGCTATGAAGACACAAAACTCGGTCAAGGTCGAGACGCTGTAAAGCAAATGATTAAAGACAATCCAGAATTGATGGATGAATTAGAAGAAAAAATAAAAGCAATTTTGAAAGTAGAGGCTTAAAAAATCATAACTTCATTAAAAATCCCGATGCATCGGGATTTTATTTTGCTTTCAAGTCTGCTTCCAAAGAGTTTAAAATAAGGCTGAAAACTTGATTGCTTAATTCCGTAGTGTCCTTAATTGATAAATGTGCTGTAGGCAAGGTTGGATGAACTTGTACACGCATTTTGCCAGGGCTTCCACTAAAAAAGGTATAGGATAATCGTTTTTTATTGTCAAAAAATGTTATGGGTACTAAAGGCACTTTATGATTAATTGCGAGTCGGAAGGCACCAGCTTTAAAACGATCTAAAACAACCGATTCTTTTGGCACACCTCCTTCAGGAAAAATACAAATACTAGACCCTTGTTTGATGCGATTTTGAGCTCTGATAAAAACCGCTTTTCTACTATCTGAACTGCTGCGATCGACTAATATACAAGTACGTTTGTAAAAGAATCCGAAGATTGGAATTTTAACCAATTCTTTTTTGCCTATAAATACAAATAGATGGTTTTTAAATGTTACCAACATAAGCATGATGTCGGTCATAGACGTGTGGTTGGCAACAAACACATAGCTTTGCCCTTTTACAAGGGAATCTGAACGCTTCACGGTCCAGTAATATCCCATTCCAATTAGGATACACTTGGCCCAAATGCGTGCTAGTTTGAAAAAATAGGGGTACCATTTTTGTTTTAATACAGACAAAAACAATAATGGAAACATTAGGATAATAGGGAGAGCGACGAGTACATAAAACCAAATTCTGTACAAAAGCCACAATGGATATTTTATAATTTTAATCACATTCAAAACTACTAAAAATATTGAGTGATTGCGTCAAAAAAAGTACCTTTGCTTATAAATCGAACAAATAAAACTTTAAATGGCAAGAATTTTAACAGGCGTACAGAGTACAGGCACTCCGCACCTCGGAAATATTTTAGGTGCGATTATCCCTGCAATTGAAATGAGTAACGACCCAAAAAACGATTCTTACCTTTTTATTGCCGATATGCATTCGCTTACTCAAATTAAAGATGCAAAAACACTGCGTCAAAACACCTATGCCACTGCAGCGACTTGGTTGGCCTTTGGCTTGGACATCCAAAAAACAGTATTTTACAGGCAAAGCGATGTACCGCAAGTCACAGAATTATCTTGGTATTTAAGTTGCTTTTTTCCGTTTACTCGATTGGAATTAGCGCATAGCTTCAAAGATAAAGCCGATCGCTTGGATGATGTCAATGGAGGGTTGTTTACCTATCCAATGCTAATGGCGGCAGACATCTTACTGTACGATGCAACTATTATTCCTGTCGGAAAAGACCAACTCCAACACATTGAAATGACCCGAGATGTGGCCTCAAGAGTACACGCTAAAATCGGTGAGGTTTTTGTAATTCCTAAAGCGAAAATCCAAGAAGAAAACATGCTCATTCCTGGAACCGATGGTCAAAAAATGAGCAAAAGCAAAGGCAATGTGATTGATATTTTTCAAACGGACAAAGCTTTAAGAAAGCAAATCATGTCCATTCAAACCGATAGCACTGCTTTAGAAGACCCTAAAGATTGGGCGAGTTGTAACTGTTTTGCCATTTACAAACTCGTGGCTTCAGAGGCTCAAATAACAGAGATGAAACAAAACTACGAAGCGGGAGGTTATGGCTATGGACATGCCAAACAAGCGTTGTTTGAAGTGATTTGTGATCGCTTCTCCGAACAAAGAGCACGGCACACCTATTATATGTCCAACTTAGAAGAAGTGGATCAAGCACTGGCGGTTGGGGCTAAAAAAGCGGCCACTGTTGCAGATGCGGTCTTAGCACGTGTTCGAGAAAAAATAGGCTACTAAACCAATTCAAATTCTTTTCCGGGCAGAGGGCGACAAACGCCTTTTAATTCCAAATTTAATAACAAATAAGCCACTTTAGAGGTCGGCATTTCACAGGCAATGGCAATAACGTCTAAAGCTGATTTATTTTCTTTTTTTAAATAGTTATAAATGATTTTCTCGTCTGAATCGAGTTCTACAAATAACTTTTTTTGGACGACTTTTTGTTGAGTTTCCAACGACCAGTTTAAAATATAAGGAATGTCAGCTGGATTAGAAACCAAATGTGCATTTTTGGTTTTTATCAAATTTAGACAGCCTTGACTTTGACTGTCCGTAATGCGACCCGGCAGTGCAAACACTTCTCTATTGTACCCAAAAGCCATGGAAGCCGTTGCCAAACTCCCGCCTTTTTCTGCCGATTCAATAACAATGGTTGCTTCACTAAGCCCTGCAATAAGACGGTTTCGTCTTAAAAAATTAGAAGGATCCATTACCGCCGTACTCCAAAAATCGGTGACAAACCCGCCTTGGCCCTCTATTGGTTTTCGATATTTAAGGTGTGATTTAGGATAGGTGTGTTGAAGTCCTTGAGCCATGCAACCCACGGTTTGCAGTTGATATTTAAGAGCGGCTTTGTGCGCGGCAATGTCTGTTCCATAAGCAAATCCTGATACTATAATGGGATTGAAAACCGCCAGGGTTTCTATTATTTTTTTACACTGTGCAAGTCCGTAGGTGGTTAGTTTTCGGGTGCCTACCACGCTAATTATCGGCTGCGTATCCCAGTTTATGTTACCTTTTTGAAACAATACAATGGGGCCATCAATACAATGTTTGAGCTTAAAGGGGTAGTTGGAATCTTCAAAATATAAGGGTTCAATAGCGTTTTGTTCTACAAAACTGAGCTCGTCTTCAGCTGCTTTTAGATACTTTGATTCATGGATATGCTTGATGGTATGAGTGCCAATTCCTTCAATTTTTGAAAGGGCTGATTTGGATTCTTTAAAAATGGCTTCAGGGCTTCCACAGTGTTGAATTAGTTTTTTGGCTGTAATGTCGCCTATATGGGGTACAGCCTGCAATGCAAGTGCATAGAGCAATTGAGGTGGGTTCATCGGGGGCAATGTTTGTTGTAAATATAAGAATATCTAGCTTATATCCATGCCTTTATGGTGTTGTAGTAAACGAAATTTCGTTCCCGTAATACACGCCATTACAATCTTGCATATACGCCCGAACATAATAGGTGGTGTTTGGCGTTAGGTTATAAATATAAGAGTCATAATCATCATTCCAATTGCCGTTTTCTGAAAAGGTATCTGCAATGGTCGGGGTTGGAGAAGTGCTCCAACACACTCCTTTGGCTTGAGCTTTAACAAACGAATTGCTGGTAATGATACCGCCGCTTTCCGCAGAAATCGATGTAATCGCTGTAATGGGTGTTGTTGTCAGGTCGGGATCTTGTCTTAAAGAAAGGTCCTGAAAACAATAGTTGTCGTCTAAATTACCCACAACATTAACTTCTCCTGGGCTACAGTCGAAACCGTCATTGTAAAACACATACATCTCGCAGGGAAATGCCGTTGAAGTGTCTAAGGAGTTGTTATAATTTACATTCAATCTAGAGTAGATTTTCATTAAGGATGAAAAATCAACAGATGAAAGTTGGTCGTTATCCCAAATATGTAATGTTTCTCCTTGAAAAAGATAATCCCCTACAGAAAATAGTTGTGGTGCAGTAATGGATAATAAGTTGTCGTTATTTTCAACATAAAATTGGCGATGGGCATCAACTAAAGCATTTACTTCTATACGTTCTAAGTTATCGTTATTGTAAATTATAAAGCTGGCATCTGTCGATGTCAAGCTGTTAAATCTAACTTCCTCTAAATTATTATTTTCCCAAATACTTAATGTTCTACTACTAGTGCCATTATAGACAATGGTTTGTAATGCGCCCCATTCAATAACGGATATGGAATTATTGTTTACAATTTCAAGGTTATTAACATTATTCATATTGATTGTTTGCAGTTGAGGGAAATCAAGATTTAAAAGGTCTGCGTTATTCTGGATTTGGCCTTTATTATTAAATGTAGTTAGCCCAGAAAATATAACCTCAATTGTTGAGGTGTTAATTAACCTAAAGTTCGAAATCGTTTCCAGCAAGGGTGCAAATATTCTTCTTATTGAAAACTCATTTTGTATGTGAAAATTATTTAACTCTAAAAGCACTGGAAAATTGATTCTTACTATATTTCGGCTCATAGGCCCTGGAGAGGTCCAGGACAAACTAGATAGGTTTGTGATGTTTACAAAGGTAATTTCGGAAGTGGTCTCCACAGGGAAATCGTCAATTTGAAAATTCCCCGTTTCGGTATAGTCAAAAATATGGTTGAGGTTGGGGTCATTAGCCACTACCTCGATGGTATCGCCATAGACCACCTCATTAGCAATGGTGATCACATAAGGCCTTACAAAGAGTGGAACATCTAAGGGAAGTCCTGTCAATTCCATTTCAAAAGTGGGTGGTGTGTCTGCCCACCAGCCAGTGCCTGTGTTGGTTTCAGAAACAGTGAGATCAGCCGTTGTAGGTCCACCTGTAAGATTGTAACACAATCCTGCACTTTGAATTTCTTGAATGTTATCAGTCTCAATTGTTGCTCCAAATTCAACGTTGTAAGCAAAGAGTGTGCACCGCATATTGTTTACTAAAGTCACATCAATAGTCGTACAGTCCGAGAGGGTCAAGACCATGGTGTCTATTACTTGTTGCGGTTGTGTACAGCTGGTGTTATCTGCAGTGAGTGTGAGTGTTATAGACCCACTGTCAAAATCGGCATTGGTAGGGAAATAGGTAGGCGTTGGACTTGTAGTATCGTTAAAGGTCCCTGTTCCAGAGGTCGTCCATACAAGACTTGTATAATTGGCTGCAGATGAGTTTTGAATCTCATAACTCTCCCCAGCACAGATGGTATTATCTGTCCCTGCATTTACAGACGGATAACAGGAAGAGCAATCCGTGAGCGTCAGTGCTCCTGAAATTGAGACATTTTCACAGGACAATGAGCTGGTTTCTACTAAAAAACTGTAAATACTTCCGGAAGCAATACTGCCAGTAGCGATCCCAGAAATGGTAAGTGTATTGCCACTCAAAACAGCTTCAATTCCTGGCGGAAGACCCGTAACTGTAGCATTGGGCGATGGCCCATCTATTTGAAATGTTATTGGGCTTATGGGTTCGCCAATACAAGAGTTTTGACTCAATTCCCCAGAAACAACTTCAAGTGATGCTTTTGGGGATACAATAATGGTTCCTTGTGCTACAATGTTTATAGTGCCGTTAGGTACTGTTACCGTATAATTGAAAGTGGTTTGCGAGGTGACATCAATATCTATGGTTCCTGTGATATACACGATATTGCCCACAATATTATAGTCTATTCCATTTGGCAAACCGCTGACGGTAAGCCCTGCTGGATCAATATTAATAGCGTAACTAATTTGGTCAATTTCGGCATCTTCACACACTACTTGAGCGTTAGAGCCTGCAGAAGATGTGATGATAATTGTATTATTATCGGTGTTTGTAATGGTGCCAACCCATTCGGTTCCATTCCAAATCCAAGTTAGTGTGTCTCCAAGGGTTGTACCGTCGGGCCAATCCAAGTCTATGTCTTCTCCTGGTTCTCCAGGATCCCCTTGATCTCCTTTTAATGAATCTATAAACGCTTGCTCGTCGCCCGTATTCCCAAGTTCTAACCAGACTTCATAGGCAGAGATCCC
>ERZ887849.1695-NODE-1695-length-19717-cov-20.167887_pt1 | contig 19717 bp, 12 predicted proteins | sample MGYA00521267_ERZ887849 | MGnify/ENA primary metagenome ERZ887849 (study PRJEB32303, sample SAMEA104408601) | aquatic metagenome | biome: Brackish water; feature: Pelagic; material: water | place: Baltic Sea | collected 2014-06-06T16:11:00 | depth 2,863 m ... | reverse complement strand
GCAGCTTCTTCGGCAGCCTTCTTCTTCGCGGCATCTTCCGCTGCTTTTTTCTTAGCAGCTTCTATCGCAGCTTGACGTTGTGCTTCCTCTTGAGCCTTTTTAGCAGCTTCTTCGGCAGCCTTCTTCTTCGCGGCTTCCTCAGCAGCTTTTTGCTTAATAGTCTCTTCAGACTCTCCACTTCTGTTGCCGTTTCCAGAACCTCCTCTTGTGCCACCAGATCCAGAATTTCCAGTTCCACCACCACTAACGGTTCCGCCTGTCGTGCCAGAATTACCTCCACCTGTTGTGCCTCCTGTCGTTCCCCCTGAGGTACCACCAGTATTTGTGCTTCCTGTGCCACTGGTTCCAGTTGTTCCAGAGCCAGATGTCCCAGTAGAACCAGAGCCACCTATTGTTACTCCACCGCCATTATAGGTTCCTGTAGTTGTGCCTCCAGAAGAACCACTATTCGTTCCTGATCCGTTATTAGACCCCTGGTTTCCTGCGCCACTTCCACTTCCGTTACCATTTCCGTTCCCGTTCCCAGTTCCCGTTGGACAAGGTCCTTGTGTGTCTCCATGGGCTTGGTGTGCTGGCCAAGCAGAAAGCGGAATCTCAATTTCTTGAGTGTTCGTTGGGTTTCCTGGTGGATGGTGACAAATTGTGATTTTCGGCTCATCATATTGAACTTTAATATTCTGAGAGTCGCTTCCACAATCATTCGTTACAGAAATAACTATGGTATTCACGTGTTCTGTGAATGTCAAAGTCGCGGTGTAAAGTCCTGTTGTGCTGTTAAAGAACCCTCCTGTAACATTCGCTCCATTATGCGTCACTGTTATTTGTGAAGAAAGGCTCACATTTTGAACGTTCGCTGTAAATTGCGTGGTTGTTGTCGAAATATCGTCTCCATTTTGTGGTGCTGTAATCGAAACATTTGGTGCCACACACGGAACCTCATATCTCACTCTAATGTTCTTCGTGTCAAAACCACAATCATTTGAAGCATTCAAAATAATTGAATTTAAACCGAGGTTTAGGTTGACTGCTGCTACAAACACGTTTGTCGCTGCATTATATGACCCTTGGACTGCAGTGCCATTTACCGTAAGGTTAATTTGGCTTGCCGAGCTCACATTGGTGACAGTTGCCTGAACACTAGTTTGTTGTGTATTAGAAGTACCTGTCGGGGCAGTGATCTGAATTACCGGAGCCTCACAAGGATTTTCATACGTCATCACAACTTGCTCATTATCAGTTCCACACTCATTCGTAGCGGAAATCGCGATCGTATTTGAACCAGCAGAAAGGTTGATGCTCGCCGTGAACACGTGTGTCGAAGCGTTATACGCACCATTCACCGCACTTCCGTTTACTGTAAGGTTAATCTGACTTGCAGAGCTTACATTCATTACCGTAGCCTGTACGTTGACCGTTTGGTTTTGTGCGGCCCCTGCTAAAGGAGACGTTAATTGAATTGTTGGCTCGTTACATGGTGCATTGTAAGTAATTGACTTTGTCAAATTATCCGTACCGCAATTATTCGTTGCATTCAATACAATTGAATTTGAACCTTCATTCAACGTCACAGTAGCCGTGAAAGAATTTGTTGACGCGTTGTAAGTTCCAGTAACATAATTCCCATTGACTGTTAAATTCACTTGGCTCGTAGACTTTATCCCAGTAATCGTCGCCTGGAGATTTACTGTTGAAGATTGTGTCACATTTGCTTGAGGAGCTACCAGTTGAATTGTTGGTGCCAAACAAGGTCTTGTCGTTACCGTCACAGATTGTGTTGATGAACCACATGAGTTCGATGCCGTTACAACGATCGTGTTTTGCGCTGCGCTTAAAGGAACCGAAACCGTAAATGCCGATCCATTCAATGTACCACCAGTCACAGCGTTTCCATTTACTGTGACACTCACCTCAGAAGCAGACGTAACATTTTGAACAGATGCTGTCAATTGCACTGAACCTCCATTTGACACTGCTGCATTTTGCGGAGACTGAATAGTGACTTGAGGTGCATTACAAGGCTCTGAGTATCGAATTACATTTGATGCATTGTCGCTTCCACAGTCATTCGCAGCTGAAACGATGATAGTGTTCAACCCGCTTGTTAATGTTACATTCGCCGTAAACATATTCGTTGACGCATTGTAAGAACCATTGACAACGCTTCCGTTAATAGTCAAGCTAATTTCGCTGGCATTGCTAACACCTGTTACTAAAGCTTGAACAACGGTCGGCTGTGTCATTGTCATTCCTCCTTGAGGTGCCAAGATTTGAACCTCTGGGCTTTCACATGGTTGGAAATTCACAACTACAGACTGTGAAACGGAACCACAATCGTTCGTAGCGATAATTTGGATTGAATTCGCCCCGTTTTGAAGTGGAATGTTACTTTGGAACAAACCAGTTGTTGTGTTGTATGAGCCTGAATAAACAGATCCGTTGGAAATTAATTCAATCCCCGAAACGTTGTTAACATTTAATACTGTTGCTGTTACCACCGCGTTTCCGCTTTGAGTAGATCCTGTAGTTGGCGAAGAAATCGCTACAACTGGTTGCAAACATGGTGAATAATTGATCACAAATATCTCCGTTACAGTTCCACAACCATTGTTTACAGTTAAAACGATAACATTCGCTCCGTTTTGAAGGTTAACTCCATTTCTATAAATACTACCTACAGAGTTATACGTTCCATTATTGTCATTCACCCCGTTCACAGAAAGCTGGATTTGACCAGTGTTTGTGACGTTCTGGAGCATCGCCTGCACATTAAACGTAGGTGAAGTAACCGTCATAGAAGAACCAATCGGGTTGATCATACTTATCACTGGATCGTCACATGGTGGTGTATAACTTACAATCACCGACTCATTATCAGAACCACAAGCATTTGTCGCTATAATTGATATGCTGTTCGCGCCTTGTTGCAAGTTTAGGTTTGCTGTGTACACGTTTGTTTGCGTATTAAAGCTTCCTCCATTTACAATAGATCCATTCAACATAAGTTGAACATTTGCTCCAGAGGTTACATTCTGAATTACATATTGCATCTGAATGTTGGATTGATGCGTATTCGAAACCGCTGTAGCTAATGAGATGACAGGGTTTGGACAAGGCGCATCGTAGATCACATTGATCGTTTGTGAATCAGAACCACAGCTACTTGTAACAACAATTTGAATGGTGTTTGAGCCTGAGTTCAGTGGTGCGTTGTTTGTGTAAGTATTCGTTACTACATTAAAAGAACCACCTGCGACAGAAACTCCGTTCACATACATTTTAATCTGATTCACGTTGTTTGCGTTTGAAACAAGTGCGCTGATTTGTTGTACACCAGTTGTATTCACTGTTCCTGATGGAGTAATGAAAGAAGCATTTGGTGCAACACAAGGTGTATAGTTGATTGTTAGAATTTCAGTATCCGTACCACAATCATTTCCTGCCGTAATCTGAACTCTATTCGAACCAGGGTTCAAACTAATTGTAGATTCCAGCGTTTGTGAATTGGTATTGAAAGAAAACAGCTTGTTTGCTCCGTTTACTCTAAACCCAATAGCATTCATTCCTTGGATTCCTGTAATGGTCGCGTTAATTGTCGCTGTTGGCGTACTAACATTCATTACAGATCCATTTCCAGCTAAGAAAGAAACTTGAGGGTCCTCGCAATCTGAATAGATGATCGTGATTGTTTCAACATCAGTTCCACATTCGTTTGTCACTGCGATTCTAATCGTATTTGCTCCTGGAACGAGCGTTAAGTTGCTTTCAAATTTTCCATTACTTGCAGAGAAGTAAAAGTTCGAAGACTGTGTTCCGTTTACAGAGTAATTTACACTTCCGCCGTTTGCAATAGACGCTCTTACGGTATACTGAGAACGATCAACATGCATATTATTGTTCGTTGGCTGCGTGAAGGTAACAATAGGAGTGCGGCAGTCTTCATAGCTAATCGCTACTGTTTCAACATCAGTTCCACAAGAGTTGGTCGCTACAATCTGAATCTGGTTTGCTCCTTGGTTCAAAACAATGCTTCCTTCGAGCATTCGAGTTGTCGTACTGTAGAAAAAGTTGGTAGACTCAATTCCATTTACGCGAACTTTTACGTTCTGTACTCCCGAAATATTTGAAATTTCAGTTCTAAAAGCATAAACCTGTTGATCCACTGTTGTACCACTAACGGAAGGTCGAATCAAACGAATTACAGGTTCTGGACAATCCACTAGGTTGTTGTTAGGATTGTTGTTAGGAGGTGTAACTTCTCCTCTACCACCACGGAAGTGAAACCTAAGATAACCACCAGTGTAATGATAGATGTCGTTAGACAATCCCCAAAGTCCTGGCGTAGCATCCTCGTAACCGTCCCAATCATCTTTAAGTGTAAATGTTGTTTTGTGCTCAACGCCTAAGGACCATCTTGGACCAAAATAATAACCAAGACCAACACCTAAGCTTGGCATGAAATTTAGATTGTAATCAAGATTTTCACTTCCTGCGTTCATCGGAGTTTCATAAACACCGTCAAGCATTCCGTTGATTGTTGCTTCGTTAATGAACGTAGGATCATAATTATACTGACCTGGGTCACCAAAAAACGAAGAATCAAAATTCACGAGATCGCTTTGCGTTTGATTCCAAACGAGGTTAGCCCCACCAAAAATATATGGGTCCCATCCTGTTCGTTCTCTTAGGCGATTCGCGTGGAGTACCAACTCTAAGCCAAGCTCATGATTCGTTGAGTTGAAGTTATTTACCGTAAAGCCAGGATTGTCTTTATAATCTTGCAAATTATCCGGCATATACGCAGGGTTGTAATTTGAAAGATCTGTAGTTTCGTAATCCTGTCCATACCAATTACCTCCTAAATAACGAAGGCGCAAATCAAAGCTGGTTAGCTTTCCAGTAGCGTAATTGAAACTTCTTCCAAGAGTTAGTCCCCAACCTGCGTTGGTTTCATTTTCTACATCTGTTGAATTCCAAGCTGCTCCTACGTTGATACCCCAGAACCATTTGGAGTCGGAGCCGTAGTCAATTTTTTGCGCAAAGAGGCCTGGCATTAGATACAAGCAAAATACTAGGGTAATCATCTTTTTCATAAGCAACAATTTTGTGATTTGATTATGGTTTATTCTATAATTGTGCCAAACCGTGGCTGAATACTTGATTTGAGTAGTGTTTTTCCGTTTTTGGTGATCAAAAATATCTTAAATTTGTTAGAATAACTAGAAAAATCAAGCGTTTTAGAGTTGTATGCGTAGACTTGTTATCTTTTTGTTAATGCCCCTTTGCTTACAGCTAAACACCTTGGCACAGGAGGTTTATAACGTTTGCCAGAACGCGCTAACGATTTGTCCAAACCAATTATATACCCTAAACAATATTGCCGCAAATAAGACTTCATGTGTAAACTGTGAAGATGATTTTGCCTATTGTTTTGTTCCCGACAATACGATTTGGTTGACATTTACCACCAATAACTTGGGAGGAAATGTTTCAATTGATTTCTCCAACCTTATTTTTGAGGCAAACGCAGGACAGGACAATGAACTTCAGGCTGCTTTAGTTCAAGCAACAACTCCCTGCGCAGCAAATACCTACACGCAAATTGGAAGCTGTCATTCAAACGAAACCAATAATTTTTCATTAACTGCAGCGGGTCTTTTACCGAGTACAACATACTACGTAATCATTGATGGTGATAACAATGGTGCTGGAATAACAAGTCCTGCTGAATGCACATTCGACCTTCAAATCTCTGGGCCTGGCGTTGATGTAATCCAACCTGCCTCTGCCGTATTTACACAAAACACCGCTGTCTGCGCAAACGAAATTGTGACGTTTACGTGCAGCCTTACAGATTGTCCAGATACTAGTGATTTTAGTTGGTTTATAAACGGAACACTTGCTGCCACAACTCAAGACGCGTTTTTTCAGACAACCTCTCTACAAGATGGTGATATCGTTTCGGTTAGTAACACGTGCTATTCGGTTTGTCCCATTGAAGTTCAGTCAACGTCGGCTATGATGAGCGTTACTACTATCGTGGTTGATGCAGGTTTGAATATTACCATTCCAAGCGGTACGACGACCCAACTCAACGGATCTACACCCGCACCCAATTTCAGTTGGTCTCCACCATTTTTAGTAAGTGACCCTGGCGCATTATCCCCATTCACAACCCCTACAGAAACCACAACTTACGCACTGACCGCAGAACAAAACGGATGCAGCAATACAGATTACGTAACCATTACAATTGACGATAGTCTCGAAATTCCAAACACTTTTTCTCCCAACGGGGATAATATTAATGACTCTTGGGAAATCGATGGTCTGGAGCTTTTTCCTGATAATCAAATGCAAATTTTCACGCGTTGGGGGCAGAAGGTCTTTCAAACAACGGCGTATTCTAAACTGAAAATGTGGGATGGTGAAAACCACGCGGAGGGAGTGTATTATTATATTCTAGATTTGAACGACGAATACGGAACTCAATACCGCGGAACGATAACACTGATTCGATGAAAGGGATAGTATTCAGCTTCATAATTAGCGTTGGTTTTTCTGTTGCCGCTCAGCAAGCCCCGCAGTATTCCCAATGGTATTTGCACCAGTTTGCAATCAACCCTGCTCATGCGGGCATTAAGCAGTGTGTAGACGTGCATTCGCTATATCGCGTTCAATGGGTGGATTTCGATGGCGCGCCAAATTCTGGTTTTCTTACCGTAAGTCTTCCTTTTCAAAATAGAAGAAGGCGTGTTTTCGGTGCGCGACAAGGAACTGGTTTTAAGTTTGAAACTGATCAGTTCGGTCCCTTTTCGGTCACACGACTAAACCTTGCTTATGCTGCTCATTTCAACTTTTCGCAAGATGATCGACTTTCCCTTGGGGTATATGGAGGTGTCGTCCAAACTGGTTATGATGCTTCGATTGCAACTACACACGATCCAGACCCGACGGTTTTGCAACAATCTAACTTTTTAGCACCTGATGCTTCCTTTGGAGCTTGGTATAATTCTACTAATTATTACGCAGGGTTAACCATTCGGAATTTATTTAGACCAGCATGGGAAGATATTGGTGATCAATCGAGGCATCGGTTTCACATCGCGCTGAACGGTGGATATCGATGGGCTGTGAAAGAAAATATCACTTTACTGCCTGGTGTTAATATTCGGATTCCACCAAGAAGCCCCGTCTCGGTGGACTTAAATCTACATGCAGATTATAAAAATGTTTTTGGGTTTGGAATTGGTTTTAGAGCTGGAGATGCTATCAATGCAACAGCTGTCTTTAAAATTCGTGAACAATTTTCGATCGGTTATACTTTCGATTATTCGGTAACGGACATTCAATCGGTTGCGAAAAACACCCATGAAATCTCACTGCGCTTCACCTCATGCAAACCGGACCGAAGTACTTCCAATAGTTGTCCACTCTTTGAGTAAGTTTGACTAAAAGTCGAATATTTCGTATTTTAGAGCATCTCTTTAATACAAACTGTCTTATGAAATGTTTAAATGTTGCAGCGCTCCTGCTGTCATTAACAATCTCCCTGACTTCCAACTCTCAGGATTTCGAACTCAAATTACGTTCTGGCGATTACAAAATCACGGAAGCTTCGGTTGAAACCTGGTCGAACGAAGAAGTATTTAATGATCATTTTCTTCGTATTGTTGTATTCCAAAACATACCAACCGAAGCTGAAAAAGAAAAGTTGGCTACGGCGGGCATTGAACTTCTGGATTATTTGCCGCGCAATGCATTTTATGCCTCCATCTCAACTAACGTCGACTGGAATGTGGTGCACAATGCCAAGGTTAGTCTGGTAAAGCCAGAATTTAAACAATCAGAATTGTTGCGTGACAATAATTATCCGCATTGGACGCTTTTTGGAACGAATGAAATAGAGTTAATTGGCTTTTATTTCGATCCTTTCACAAAAGAAGACGCTACCAATTTGCTGAATAATATTGGAGGGAGTGTCCTACAACAAGATGACTATCAAAAAATCATGCACGTTCGGCTGCCTTTGAGTCAAATCAATGCTTTGTACGCGATACCCGGTTTCTACTATTTCGAGACATTGCCTGATGATCCGCAGCCTGAAAATCTTCTTGGTAGAACAAATCACAGAAGCAATACGCTAGCTACTGAATATAGTGGCGGAATCTCCTACACAGGCAATGGCGTGAAAGTTATGATGCAGGACGATGGTTTCATCGGTCCACATATCGATTACACAGGAAGAATTGATCAATCCGATTGTAATGGCTGTTCGACCTCAATAAATGACACCCATGGTGATCATGTTTCTGGAACTATCATGGGGGCAGGAAACCTCGACCCTGAATACAGGGGCATGGCGCACGGTGTAGATTTAAAAGTCTACAATTCAAGCGATGCCAATTTTGGACTTTTCCCAGGTCTTTTTGACAATGAAGATGTTGTAATTACTTCCAAAAGCTACAGTAATGGCTGTAACGCTGGGTATACTAACTTACCTAGATTGCTCGATCAACAGGTGCATGATCGTCCGCAGCTAATGCACGTTTTTTCGGCTGGAAACAGCGGAGGGGATAATTGTGGTTACGGCGCTGGCGCTGGCTGGGGAAATATCACGGGGGGACATAAAGTCGGGAAAAACGTAATTGCCGTTGGTAACTTAACACACACGGATAATCTCTCGGGATCCTCAAGCAGAGGTCCAGCAGAGGACGGAAGAATCAAACCAGATATTTGCGCCGTTGGTTCCTCAGTCACTTCAACAGGTCCAGAAAATATATACTTTACTATTTCGGGAACGTCAATGTCTTGCCCAGGTGTATCTGGGACAATTGCTCAGCTTTACGAAGCCTATCGCGATTTGAACGGCGGTGCCAATCCAGACGCGGCTTTAATTAAATCGACCCTATTAAATACTGCAGAAGACCTTGGGAACCCCGGTCCTGATTTTCGTTATGGATGGGGACGTATCAATGCGCGTCAAGCTTACGAGGGAATTTCAAACAATCAGTATATTCAAGGAACTATTTCACAAGGAGGGTCGAACAATCATACAATTTCAGTTCCAGCAGGTGTTAGTGAACTTCGGATTATGACGTACTGGACTGATTTTGAGGGCTCTACATCCGCAGCTTTGGCTTTAGTAAATGACCTGAATATGGTGGTTACTGATCCGAACTCCATAGTTTTCAATCCATGGGTTCTCGATCCAACTCCAAATGCCACAGCACTTAACGCACCTGCGGTTCAGGGCATTGATAACATCAATAATATGGAGCAAGTCACTATTTCTGATCCTGCAACTGGAACATACTCTATCGATATTGATGGATTTGCCGTTCCTCAGGGTCCACAGAATTATTACGTGGTTTATTACTTCGTGATGGACGGTGTTACTGTGACTTATCCTATCGGTGGTGAGGGCATTTCAGGCGGGACAATTGTTCGCTGGGATGCATCTGAAGGAACAACTGATTTCGATTTGGAATATACTTTAGATGATGGAGGCTCTTGGAGTCCGATCGGAACTGCCAATGCTGATAGTCGCTATTATTCTTGGAACGTACCTTCAGCGGTGAGCGGATTGGCTAAAGTTCGTGTTACTCGTGGAGGAAGTACAGATGAAAGTGATGCCGTTTTTTCTGTCATAAATACTCCGAATGGGTTACAGTTCGACTGGGTTTGTCCAGACTCTGCTAAATTCTCATGGAATAGTGTTTCTGGCGCTACCGCATACGAAGTGAGCATGTTGGGAATAAAATATATGGACTCGTTAACAACCACTTCTGCAACAGAAGTTGTGCTTCCTCTACCATCAACAAATGACGGATGGTTCAGTGTTCGAGCGCTAGGTCCTGACAACGCACGCGGAGAAAGAGCCATTGCCATTCAAAAACCAGCGAATGAGTTTGGTTGTTTATGGAGCGCTCCTGTTGCAGGGTTTAGCGTCGATTGTCCAGAGGCGGGTACGGGTCACTGTTTTGATATTATCGATGAATCTGTTAACACTGACGGAAGTTCTGCTTTTACATGGTATTTCCCTGGTGGAACGCCATCTACTTCAACAGACCCTGCACCAACAGTATGCTATAATAGTGCTGGGGATTATGATGTGATCATGGTTGTAGACAATGGAAACGGAATTGATTCTATTTATTCCACAGGCGCTCTTACGGTACTTCCAACAAAAACATTGCCTTACCTCGACGGTTTCGAGTCGTATGCGAACTTTTTGAACCTTGATGAATGGAGTGTTAATAGCATTGGAAATTCGAGTTCTTTCGTGATTACAACACAAGCGGCGCTCTCTGGAAGCAAAAGTGCCATGCTTTTAAATGCGAATCAGCAGCCAGGCTCTATTGATGAACTCATTTCAGGTCCAATCGATCTAAGTCCCCTGTCTTCGTCGGATATCATGACTTTATCTTTCCGTTATGCCTTCCGCAAAAAACAATCAAATAATAATGATTTCTTGCGTGTTTCCGTTCGAAGCGGTTGTGAAGAAAACTGGGTTGTACGAAAAACGATGTTTGGCGACTTGCTTTCTACTTTGACGGAACCACAATCATGGTATCCATCAACAGAAGATGATTGGACGACTGTTCACATGACGAACATCACAAACAACTATTTTACTGGTGACTTCCGAATGAAATTTGAATTTGAAAACGACGGCGGAAATAACTTTTTCTTAGATGATATCAACCTTTATCAAGGATCTCCATCCGATGAACTTGTTGCGTTAAACGAATTGGGCGACATCGAAGCCGTGTCTGTGTTCCCTGTTCCTGCAACCGAAGAGCTAAATGTTTCGTTCGACCTTAATGCTACTGAGCTAACGACGGTAACCGTGCTTGATATCACAGGTAAAACCTTACAAATGGTAACTATCAAGGCGCAATCCGGTAAAAATTTGGCGGTTTTGGATATTTCAACACTGTCATCAGGTGTTTACTTTATCAACGTAAAAACTGGATCTAGCTCGATTCAAAAAAGGTTTATCGTCCAATAAGTTCTTTGGTTATTAAAAAAGACCGCTGCGATTATTCACACAGCGGTCTTTTTCGCTAATCAAAATGTTCTTACAAATTACCATTCTCTTCTCTGAAGGAAAACTGAATATCCTTCTCAGATTTTAAAATTGAAACCATAATGAATGGCTGAGAAATAACTTCAGATGCGGGCACCTCCGAACGATGTTGAACCTCAACTGTAATAGCTCTTTCTGTTTCAGAAATCGTCTTAATTTCAAGACTATGGCCAGCATTTCCTCGAACTTGATCGACGTAGATAAGAAGTGTTTCTTTACTGAAATCCGCAGCAATGCCTTCAATCGTTTCGTTGACACTGTTCGCTTTCGTTCTAAAGTTCTCTAATTCATTTTCATTTCGAATCACAATTCCTCCTTGTGAGAAACCTTCCTGACCATCACCATAAAGTGTAGCATTCATAATTGGTGTAAAATCAACTAGGTGATTTCCAGTTGGCACTTCTTTCGATGTTCGACAAGAAACAAGGGCTCCAATTCCTAAAATACTTACTGCTAAAAGAAGGTTCAATTTTATCATATCTCTAATCTTTTCAAGTTAATCGTGTTTAAAAGTTATAAATATTATGCCAAAATGATGCGCGCATCTATTTATCTTTGTGCAAAATACAGATTATGAAATCATTTATCGCTTTTATCGTTTTAGGAATCACATTAGTTTCTTGTGTGCCTGCAAAAAAGTACAACGAATTGTTAGAAAAGGAAAAGCAGTGCAGCGATGAATTGGCAAAATATAAAAATGACGCGCAAACATTTGAGGCGAGTTCAAAGGATTTCAAATCGAAATATGAGTTAGCATCTGAAAATCTGAATCAACTTGTTGCAGATTCCACGAAAATGGGGATGGATCACCGAATTTTAAAAGCTAAATACGCGAAGCAGTTGGAAATCAACGAATCGCTGGAAGCAAATTACAACAAGCTTCGTGTTAGTGGCGCAAGGGATGTCGCTCAATTGAGCGCGGAATTGGAAGCCAAGCAAATCGAACTTCAAAAAAAGGAAGAAGCCCTTTTGAAAAAAGAAGCTGATTTGAAAGAACAACAAGCTTTAATCACAGAGCAACGCAAGGAACTCGACAACTTAAGAGACATTATTGCCAGACAAGAAGCAGCGACGAAACTTTTGAAAGATAAAGTTGCGAAAGCGTTGAAAAGTTTTGAGTCGCAAGGATTGACGATTGAAGAACGCAATGGAAAAATTTACGTCAGTCTGGAGGCAAAATTATTGTTTGCTTCGGGAAGTACCACCATCGAACCCCAAGGAAAATCAGCCTTAATTGAATTGGGAAAAGTTTTGGAAAGCGAGAAGGAGTTAGAAATTATCGTTGAAGGACATACCGATACAGATGCTTTGGTGAGTGCGAAACATCCTAAAAACAACTGGGAATTATCCGTATTGCGCGCCACATCCGTTGTTGAAATTCTTACTTCCAACACAAAAATGGATCCACATCAATTAATGGCAGCAGGCCGATCCGAATACCATCCTGTTGATCCAGCCAACAAGGCAAAAAATCGAAGAATTGAGATCATCATCTCTCCAAACTTGGATGAATTGTACGATTTGATTTCGGAATAATCGGATTGATTTAGGGCCGATAATTGTAAATTTTTCCCTCTAACCCCTTCCAAAGGGGGAATAGATTTTCAATGGAAAACGAGTCATTCGTTACTTATCATTCGACCCTCTTCATTTGTGATTCAATTCGTAACTTTGATTAATGGCTTCTCCTTCCGAATTTATCGACCTTAAGCTCAAAGTGCTTCCGAACAAGCCGGGGGTTTACCAGTATTACGATACGACTGGCAAGATTATTTATGTCGGAAAAGCGAAGGACCTTAAAAAAAGAGTTTCTTCCTACTTCAATAAAAATCTGGATTCTGGAAAAACTAGAATGTTGGTCAAGAAAATTCGCGATATCAAATACATTGTGGTTGATACTGAGTTGGATGCCTTGCTTCTGGAGAACAATCTGATCAAGAAGTACCAACCCAAGTACAATATTCAGCTCAAAGACGACAAAACGTATCCCTGGATTTGTATAAAAAAGGAACCGTTTCCAAGAGTTTTTACAACACGCAGAATGGTAAAGGACGGCTCTAAATATTACGGGCCGTATCCAAGTGTGAAAGTCGTCAACACACTGCTTGAGCTGATCAAAGATGTTTATCCTTTAAGGACTTGTGCCTTGGATTTATCGCAGAAAAAAATAGAGACCGGTCAGCACAAGGTTTGCTTGGAATACCATATTGGGAATTGTAAAGGTCCGTGCATTGGTCAAGAATCGAAAGAAAATTACGACCAATATATCGCTGATATAGAACATATTGTAAAAGGAAATTTGACGGCGGTGATTCGTTCTTTGAAAGAACTCATGAATGGCTATGCGGCGGATTTGAAGTTTGAAGAAGCTCAAGCGATCAAATCGAAAATATCTACAATAGAGCGTTACCAAGCGAAATCCACCGTTGTTTCGCCAAGCATCCATGAGGTTGATGTGATTACCATGGTCGATGACACTAAAACGGCCTACATCAACTATTTGGTGATCAACAACGGTGCGATAATTCACGGATATACGGCAGAAGTCAGCAAAAAATTGGACGAATCCTACAAAGAGATTGTGGGTTTTGTCTTACCTGAATTGCGCGAGCGTTTTCAGAGCAACTCGACGGAGGTTTTGTTGATGGAAGACATTGACTTAGAATTGGAAGGCATCAATTTCTTCGTTCCACAACGCGGGGATAAAAAAGCATTGATCGAACTCTCAGCAAGGAATGCGAAGTTTTACCAAATGGACAAGCGCAAGCAGGAAAAAATCAAGAATCCCGAAAGACATACCGAGCGAATTCTAGAGCAGATTCAGAAAGATTTTCGTTTGGAGGATTTACCCGTTCATATCGAGTGTTTCGATAACTCCAATTTCCACGGAACGAATGCAGTTTCGGCCTGTGTGGTCTTTAAAAATGCCAAGCCGAGTAAGAAGGATTACCGTCACTTCAACATTAAAACCGTCGTTGGTTCGGATGATTTCGCCTCCATGGAAGAAGCCGTTTTTCGACGTTACAAACGCTTGAAAGAAGAAGGAGAGTCGTTTCCGCAACTGGTGGTGATTGACGGAGGGAAAGGACAACTTAGCTCTGCCATGACTGCGCTCGATCGACTTGATTTACGCGGACAAATTGCCGTTGTGGGAATTGCCAAAAAACTAGAGGAAATCTTCTTCCCGGGAGATTCTTATCCTATTTATATCGACAAACGCTCCGAAAGTTTGCGGGTAATTCAATTCATGCGAAACGAAGCCCACCGTTTTGGAATTACGCACCACAGAAACAAGCGGAGCAAAGGCGCTTTGGTATCGGAACTGACTCAAATCAAAGGCATTGGTGAAAAAACTTACGAAGAGTTGATCAAAGCTTTTAAGTCGATGCAGGGCGTTCGGAAAGCAAGGAAAGAAGAACTTGCCGAAGTTGTGGGCAACGCAAAAGCGCAGGTGATTTTAAATTATTTTTCGGAACAAACTATCCCAAAATAAAATCAGAATACCGTTTTCTCTGAACTTCCGTATTGAAGTTTTCTTGAGCTTCCATCTTCTCTCTGAGAGATTCAAAGTTCGCAATCAAACGGTCAAGTTGCTCGGGGAAGTTTTCAAAAGTATAGTAAACCGCCGCATCCTCAATTTCTGTCCAATTGGCGTATTGTTCATGAATCAACATCGGAACTTTAAAAGACAACGAAACATTCATCGCGCCGGGAATCTGATTTCTGAAATATTGATCTGCACTTGGCGTATTTGGATGCACCAAGGGAAGAATGCACGAAGCAGAAGCAATCGTTTCAACGAATTCGGCTTGATCAACGAATCCATCAAAATACCGAACGCGATCCGATAAACCTTTCTCGTGAAGATTTTCAATAAATTGCTTTACCTCCACTTTCTGAGCATCGCTTTTACCTAAAAAAGTCCAACGAAATTCTTTCGAAGCGCGAGACGCCAATTTTAAAAAACCATCCAAATCTTTCCGTCGTGTTTCTACCCCGCCGATAATTACCACATGCTTCGGATTTCTATCAATAGCCTTTAATGGCTTCGGGAAATCCAGCGGATAGAAAAACTCAATGGCTTTCTTCGTGTTAGATTGTGAGTCTTTTTTGATAAAATCGCTCAGAACAAGGTACTTCTTGATCTTTAAACTGATTAATTTCTGCGTAAAGCTTTCTTTGAACATTCTGGAAGTATGAATGACGCCTACAAACGCTATTTTCGAATTCAGAGCTTTAAAAACGAGCCTCCATATCGTTTTACCTTGAGCCGTATTCAAAACGACTTTCTCAATTTGAGATTCCTTAATTTGCCTCCACAAACGTGATACCTCACTTTTTTTATCCGTTTTCGTTCCCTGAAAATCGAACAAATGCACGGTGTCTATCAGCGCTGTAAATAGCGGATTTCTTTCAATAATCTCGGCTGTTGTAAACAGTTCAATCCAACAATTTTGATCCTTAAGTGCATACATCTGTGTTAACAAACATTCATCATGTGAGCCACCTATTTCGACCAATGCGATGCGCTTTTTATTCATATTTGGATATCAACAATTGATTATTGGAAAGCTTTTTGCGTCACAAAGAAACAAAAAACAAACCACCGTAAATTTACGCCATGCGAATTATTGCCTTGATTTTCTTTGCCTTTTGCCTTTTCTCGGTAAATTCTTGGACGCAAACGAAACAAGTTGTTGTCGTTATCGATCCAGGTCATGGAGGCAGCGATCCGGGTCATCTACCGAACAATACCAACCTTCTTGCAGAAAAAGATTTAAACCTGCGAATCAGTCAATATCTTGGTGAATACATCGAAAAGTACCTGGAGAACGTTAAAGTGGTGTACACCAGAACGGATGACTCTTACCCTTCTTTGGATGACAGGGTGGATAAGGCAAACAACATCAACGCAGACTATTTTATCAGTATTCACTGCAACGGGAATGAAAAAAGTTCTGTACACGGAACAGAAACGCACGTTCACACGATGGATTTAAAAAAATCGGTAAGTCTCGCCAAATCGATTGAAACCCAATTTTCGAAAAGAGCAGGAAGAAAATCGCGTGGCGTTAAAGATCAAAATGATTTGCAGCACTCTCTTCAGGTATTGAAATTCACGAACATGACGAGTGTTTTAGTTGAGTGTGGTTTCGTGACCAATGATGCTGAAGCGGCGTATCTGAACACTACTTACGGGCAAGAAATCATTGCATCTGCCATTTTTCGAGCCTTTCGAGGTACTATCGAAGCCGAATTCCCTGGAACGAATTTCAGAAAACCAGCAGAAACCTCAACCAGCACGAGTACATCCAACACAGCTACAGAAGAAAGCTATTCAATTCAGATCGCTTCTTCAAAAGCACCGATCGATCCAAAATCGGATCCTAGCTTTAAAAAATTGGAAATGGAAGTCACGCGAAAGGAATTAAATACCACGAATACGTACAAGTATATCTACCTTGTTGGAGCATATGCGACACGAGATGCCGCGAAAAAAGCACTAGAATCCGTAAAAAAGAAAGGTTTTCCCGACGCAATTGTCGTTAAGAAATAATGAGTTAGCCCTTAAGGAGTAATAAATCACAGCATTTTTTCAATTTTTTTCTTGTAAAATAAATTCTTTACATATATTTGCAGTCCAAATTTGCAGCGGCAGATTTAAAACAAAAATGCTTCTTTAGCTCAGTTGGTTAGAGCATCTGACTGTTAATCAGAGGGTCCCTGGTTCGAGCCCAGGAAGGAGCGCAAAAGAATCCAGTAACACATTGATGTTGCTGGATTTTTGCTTTTTACACCATTTAGCCGATGAAGCTGAAATATATGATGTTTTAGCCCTCTCAACTGCAAATTACCTGCAAATTTTTGACAGTGGAAGACTACAATTCATGTAGTTATGATACACCTTAAAACTACCTGCGATACCCGTAGGACTAAGAAGGACGGAACTCACCCAATTGTGTTCCGCATCACATTAAACAGCAAAACCCGTGACTTAGCAAGCGGATATTCATGCAATTTGGCTGATTGGGATAGCCACAACAACACTATTAAGCCCAAAACGGATGTACTTGTTTTGATGGGAAAAAGAATTCATGATCAAAAGATTACGCTCCTTGAGAAAATACGTGATTTTGAGATCAAAAAACCTCATGTCACGAATGTTCAAGAGGTTAAGGAGTTCTTGTCTGGCACAAAGCAAAAAACGATCACTGTGAAGCTCTTTTGGGAGCAAGAAACACAACGCATGATTAAGTCTAACAGACATGGCAATGCACGCAATTACAAAAGTGCAATGCTTGGTATTGAAAAGTACAAATCGTTGAATGTTCCGTTTACTACTATTGATTACAGATGGCTAACAAACTTGGAAACAAAGATGAGCCAAAAAGGTTTGAAAACAAACAGTATTGCTGTTTACATGAGAACATTAAGAAGTATTTACAATAGTGCTATAAACTCTGATCTCACAGACGCGAACAGTTACCCATTTAAACGTTATAAAATCAAAACGGGATCAACTACGCCTAGAGTGATTAACATTAAGGATTTGCACACGTTTTTCAACCATAAACCTGATAAAGATCATTACACATATAATGCATGGAATTACGGTAGGTTAATCTTCTTATTACGTGGTATTAATTTTGCTGATTTGGCAATGCTTACTAGTGACAACTTAAAGAATGGTAGGCTAGTTTACCACAGAAGAAAGACCAATAAGGCGCACTCTATTGAGCTTTTACCTCTAGCCAAACAGATACTAGCGGAGTATTATAGTGAAGACCGTAAAACATTGTTACCAATCTTAACAACCCTAGAATGGCACAGTCTATCAAAGCTACCATACCGCATAGAGCAACAGCGCAAAACGTGTAATAAGTGGCTAAACAAGACTGGTAAAGCTTTAAATATTAAGGAAGCCCTAACTACCTATGTGTTTAGATACTCCCATGCAAATGCGTGTAAAAAGTTAGGCTATACAAAAGACCTTATTTCTGAATCTTTGGGGCATGGTTATGGATTGGCAGTTTCATCGGCTTACTTGGAGAACTACAATGTTGAATTGATTGATGAAATGAATGCACAAGTCTGCAATGAAGTAATAAAGGGGGATTAATTTCCCCTTTTTACATTATTCGAAATCATCTCCTGTAATTTTCTCCCACGGAAGAATACACCATAAAATCTCATTGATTTGTCTTTTACTGAAGAGTATCATTTCTGGAGGCTCAAATTCGCATATAAAAGCATTCTTTGGGCTTTGGTGAAGCTGGTGTAATTGTGTATCTAAATCACCATTTGAACTCGCTAAAAAGGCTCTATTTACAAACTGCTCGGTAAAGTGCAAAAGCTTATCAAAAGCTATAGACGATTGCTCCATTTTAAAGCCTTCTACCACACAATAATTCTCTGTAAATGGTATTATTTCACATTTACCCAATAGTGCTAATACAGCTTCGCAAAATGAAGCATTCAGTGGCTCTCCTATATCAACAATTAACCTGTGCATAATCAGAAGGAAACATTACCTGAATAATAAACAACCTCATCAGCATAGTGATGTGAAACACTTTTTGTTTTATCAGCTAAAATCCAAAATTCAATGATGAACCGCTCTTCATTTTCATCCTGTACTAGGCACAGGTAATCAAATCCTTTTTCAGTTTTCTCCTTAGAAATAACCGTGTAACGATTGTTGAGTAATAAGATGGAATCTTCATTGAACCATTGCCATTTAATTGTTTCTTCTGAAACCTCCCACCTTGACCATTCAGTAGGATATTCTTTTGCAGAAATTGTATCATTGGAATCTACTAAATAAATAACCTCTGATAACTGACATTTAGCCGATAAAGTGATCAGCAATAATAGAGCAATGGATAAGAAGTACTTCATAGTTTAGTTTGTTTTAGTTTCAGGAATAGAAGCCAAGAACTCGTTTATTCTATCCTTGGTTAAATCATTTGGGAATAAACTACTCTGCATTAACTCTTCCAGTTTATCCGTGAAGTACTCTCGTTGATGATCATCAAACTCAGAAAATTTTTTCCGTAAATACTTAGAATCTTCTAATAGCATATCACAAGTATCAGAAACCATATAGCCAACACTATTCTTGTAGTTAATGATTTTCATCATCCGCTCCATTAAACTCGTTGTACCCTTCTTGTCTTGATCAGAAGAAATCATCAATAATACTACCAACAAGATTGCCTCCTTATGTGTTCTTTTCATATCAAGAGGTCTATAATGCTCAAGAAGAATTAGTGCAACTCCTAAAATGATGATAAAGACGATCAAAGGGATATTTACTTTCTCATTCAGCAGATTTCCCACAAATCCAAGACCTGCAAGAACAATTAGAATTTTTAAGAGTGTTTTCATTCAATAAAAATAATGCTTTCACTACTAATAAGTAGTAACTCTTAAATAGTAACGAATTAAGTGTAACTAATTCATCTTTGCTTGATGTCTAAGAAAGATGATTTTACGCAAATGGAGTTGGATAAACTCGCCAAACGCATCAGACAATTGCGTATTGAAAAGGGGTATTCCAACTATGAAAACTTTGCTTTTGCCAACTCCACCAGCTTAAGTTTATAGTCCCGACTGTAAGACTTTCGC
>ERZ887849.1693-NODE-1693-length-19742-cov-49.643724_pt1 | contig 19742 bp, 14 predicted proteins | sample MGYA00521267_ERZ887849 | MGnify/ENA primary metagenome ERZ887849 (study PRJEB32303, sample SAMEA104408601) | aquatic metagenome | biome: Brackish water; feature: Pelagic; material: water | place: Baltic Sea | collected 2014-06-06T16:11:00 | depth 2,863 m ... | reverse complement strand
GTCGGCGAACAGAAAGATGATGTTCGGCCGCTCGGCCGCAATTGCCGCTTCTGAGGGACCGACGCTGTGTACGAGTATCAGGCAAAGAACTGGAATCAGGTGCTGCATTCTCATGATGGATCTTCTTTGCTGGAATTCTGCACAACCTCCTGCAGCTTCTCTCGATGTTCCCGAGTCGCTTGCTGAATGGCCTGCCGCAGTTCGTTGAACTTCTTCTTCTGGTCGGGCGTAAGGTTAAGGGCTTCGTCCATGGCGGTTCGCAGCTTCACTCCTCCTTTGCCCTCGGCAAGAGCTTTCTTTTTCGCTGCGTCTCTGGCCTGTTTCTGATCTTCGGTCAGGAGATCGTCCAGTTGCTTCTGTAGTTCTGCACGGCGTTGAACGAACCCTTTTTTCAGCGCGGTGACCTTTGTCTGCTGTTGTTTGCTCAACTTGACATCTGGCAGACCATTGGGCGTTTTCGACTTCGTTCCTGCCCGGCGTGCGGGACGAGCCTTCTTCTGCGTTCTCGCATTCTTCTTTGTTTCGGCTACCTGGATCGCGAGCGGCTTCAGTTCACGGGCAGCGAAGTACTTCTGGTAGGCAGCGAAGAGCTGCTGTTTTCGCTCGGGGTTCGATTGCGACAAGTCCTGCGTTTCTCCCAAGTCGTCGGCCAGGTTGAAGAGCGAAGCCTGATCGACATCGCTTGCTTCAGGTCCGGCGCTGCGTGGTCCTCGATTGAAGGTGAGTTTCCAGTCGCCCTTGCGAAAGCTTCGCGTCGTGACCGCCATCGCCGGTCGGTCGTGTTCGGCGTTGGGCTCCCGCAACACCGGAAGAAAACTGTGACTGTCGATTTGGGCGTCGCGGGCGACGTCTTCCACTTCCAGCAGTTCGGCGAGCGTGGAAAGCATGTCGGTGTGATTGATCAGAGCATCCGTCATCGTCCCCGCAGGGATCTGGCCCGGCCAGCGGGCGATGAAGGGAACTCGATGACCGCCTTCTTCAGGTCGGGCCTTTCCACCTGCGAGCGGACCATTCGCCCGGTGGCCGTACTTTTCGATATCAGCCGCGGGCCAGAGAGCGCCGTTGTCGCTGGAGAAGAACACGAGCGTGTCCTTCTCCATGCCACTTTCCTTGAGCGCATTCAGCACTCGGCCGAGTTCGTAATCGAGCTGGACCACGTAGTTGCCATACGGACCGGCTCCGCTCTTTCCAGCGAATTGCTCCTCGGGCAGCCAAGGAGTATGAGGCTCCAGCATGGCGTAGTAGAGAAACAGCCGTTTCGCATCGTCCTTAGTACTGTGTTCTTTCAGGATGCCGATCACTTCGTCGCAAAGCCTTGAGTTGACCTCTTCATGGACAAAGCCCGGTGCCAGATCACCTGCCGCATAGGTTTCTCGTCGATCCCGGTCTTTGGCCTTGGTGCCGGCAATGGCTCCCGTTGGCATGACTTCTGGCCCCCGATCGCGAATGTAGTAATACGGTCCATTGCTCATGGCCGAGTTCATCCCGAGAAAGGAATCGAAACCATGATCGAGCGGGCCGCCGACGAAAGGCTTCGACAGGTCAAGAATCGGCCTGCGGCCTTCCGATGGCGCCAGCTCGAAGCCGAGATGCCATTTGCCGACCATCCGGGTGGCGTACCCCTGCGCCTTCAGCATTTCGGCGATGGTCAATTCCTTCGCTTCCAGAACGGGACCGAGACCATTGATGCCGTTAACGACGCCGCGACGAGCCGGATTGATCCCGGTAAGGAGCCCGTAACGCGATGCGGTACAAGTCGTGCTTGGCGAATGCGCATCCGTGAATCGCAGTCCCTCTTTCGCCAGCCGGTCGATGTTTGGTGTGGAAATCTTTGACTTGGGATTGTTGACCGTGCAGTCGCCGTAGCCCATGTCATCGGCGTAGATAATGATGATGTTGGGTTTCTCGGCGGCGCGCGCGAGGCCCGCGAGCGTCAGAATCAGGAGTGCTACTGTCGTTCTCATTGTTTGTTGTCTCCGCGTTGTCCATCCCTGAGCCATTTCAGGTTTCGCAACTTCACGTTGTGCCAGTCCAATGTACCAAGGGGCGAGACTACGATGTCCATTCCCTTCCAATTCGTGAGCGTCTCACCTTCCCTGTTCTTGAAGTCAGATGGGGAAAGAGCGACCTTCTGCCAATCCGAATCTCCATCGATCACAATGATGTGGTGAAAGGAATGCTTCTCTCGCTCCATGCCGATCAGCAGGCGCGCCTTCTTGTTGCATTGGACCTCAATGACGAGCCTGCTGTCTGGGGGTGCCTGATATTGCGGGCTCTTCAATTTGAAGGTCTTACGGCTTTTCTGCCCCTTCGCAAACCACTCCTTTTCCCAGCCTTCGGTGAACTCTTCGATCACGAGGGTGGGTTTCTCGGTTGCTTTCACGCCGCCGGCTTTCAGTTCATCTGGAGTGACCATCTTGAGGACGGACGACACGTTGAAAGTATCCGAACTGACGATGTCTCGCCCTTTCACGCAATGCACTGCTCGGTCGTTTGCGTAGCGAACGTCTCCATAAACCCAAAGTTGTCGGTCAAGCGAGAACAGCGGTAGAGGCGCTGTCCAAGTGCCCCCATGCCCCGTGGTTGGTGCATGACGCCAATATTTCGTCATCGCTTCGATACTGCCCGTGTAGTCGGTGGCCGGTTGCTGCGAGTAGTAGACTTCGACTGAGCGGATCTTCTTTGAAGCATTCGGAGTTATCGAAAAGACGGGGACTCCGTCCTCGGTTTTGAGCGTCAGTTCGGTCTCCGGACTTGCCGGCATGCGGAATTCATTTTTCAGATGCTGGTTGAACCAGAGCGTCACGCTGGCGTGATAGGCCGCATCGTTGCCATGGTTCCGATGCGGCATGCTGGAGACTCGCCAGTCGCTCGCGTCGAGCCGATCGATCGCCGTCGGCAGGTCATGGATGCGGCCGTGGAAATCATTGGTCGGCACCATGAACAGGGTCGGGCACGTAATCCGCGGATGGTAGTCGCCGTTGGTCAGCAGAACTGCTGGTTTGTCCGGAGTCAGGCCGCCGCACGAGGGTGAAGCCGCTTTCACTCTCGAATCCGAACCGGCAACCGCGATAGTCAACTCGGCTCCCATCGAATGGCCGTAAACTCCGATCCGATCTCCATCGACTTCCGGCTGCTGCTCAAGAAAAGTAATCGCTCGCCTGGCGCCGATTGTCCAGACGAACCAATTGCTGTTTCGTGGCGACTCGGCGACTGGATCAAGCCGATGCACGAGGATCTTCTGATCCTGATACCGACGCGGAAAGAAGAACGCGCCTAGGTCACCCCAGTCCGTGGTCGGCCGGTACTTTGGATCGTCCTTCCTACCGTCCCAGAACAACTGCTTGGCTTCGTTGTCGATCGGATACTGCGAAGCGCGGATTCGCCCGTCCCACGCGATGGAGATCGTGGCGTAACCTTCTTTCGCATTGGCGAGGACCGGTTCTTGTGTGCCGGAACCGCCGCCACCGTGAATCTGTACCAGACCCGGAAGGTCTTTTGCCCCTTTAGGATAGCCATACACGGCCACCATCATCGCCTTCTTGCCTTTGAAGACGCCGACGCGATAACGAAGCACTTTCAGTAAGGTGCCATCCTCTTCACACTCGTGAAGCACTTCGACATCCAGCGGCTCCTTGCGCGGATCGAATCCCGCCCAGACTTGTTCAAACGTCGCGGGGGCCTTGCCATCCTTTAATGGCGAAACGGTCTCTTCCGCCATTGCGTTTCCCGCGATGAACAGCAAGAACAATGCTGCCGTTCTCAGTTGTGAAGATGCCATTGCACGATTGTCCTTTTCCTCATTTCTATTTATCCAACGGTCGGCATCAGTGGGCGTAAACTCAAACAAGCAGTTGCGGGAGCGGCCCCGTGCTGTGACTGAACCGGTCAATCTTCACGCCTGCTTGCTGCAAGAGCGTCAGCCAGACGTTGGCCAGTGGAGTGTCTTCGGGCAAGATGATGCTCTCTCCAAGTCGGAGGTTCTTAATTCCACCTCCTGTGAGAAACAGCGGGAAGTCTTTGATGCTGTGAGTTGATTTGATGTTGCTGCCGTAACTGACGATGCAGCTATCGTAGATGCGTTCACCATTGACATCTTTCTTTTCTTTTAGCCGATCGAGTAAGTACCCGAAAAGCTCAGTGCATTTCTTGTCTCGGTAACCGGCATTCACTTTTCGCTCTTCGGAAATGTTGTAGTGAGACAGTGCGTGAACCGGAATCGTGATACCCATGCTGCTGAGCACGGACTGCGATGGCATCATGTAAGACGAAACACGAGTCTGATCTGTTTGAAAAGCGAGCGCAATCATGTCGAACATCAACTTGACTTCAGACTCGCCGTCGATTTTATCGGGATGACCATAAGGTGCTGTCGGCTTCGGCGTTGTTGCCCAGTCAAGCTGACGTTTCAGGCCCAGTTCGACCTGTCGAATCGTCTGGTAAAACTCATCCAGCTTCTCTTTATCTGTCTTCGCGATTTGGTGGCTGATCGAGTTCGCATTAACCTTCATGCCATCCAGCACACTGCGACGTGTCTGAATTCTTCGCATCACCGCTTCATTGGATTCGGTCGCGGAAAACAGCTTTTCGTACAGTGACAAAGATGTGTTGAGACCGGGAATTGGGCTACCTGTTTTGTCCCAGGCCATGGACAGACACCGGTTACCATGCCCGGCCGTGTCTTCGGTGCTCAGCGTCAGATGCGAATACCGTGTGTCTCGGCACAGGTACTCGGCCGCGACTTGATCACAAGAAACGGTGTTCTTAATTGCATTCGGGTTGCTGTAAGCGGCTCCGGTTAGAAACGTCAGACTTCCGTTGTGCGGGTTGGTTGTTCCAACGTTTAACAAATTGCCCAACAGCGTGATGTCGTCCTGATGCTTCTTCAGCGGGGACATTCCTTCTGTTAAGCCAATCTCTGAGAATTTCCCACTTTCTGTTGGATAAAACTCGGGCAGGAATCCGTAGCCCTGTCCCAAAAAGATCATCCGCTTTTTAGGTCCTGGCAGATCACTCGCTGCTGCGGCGAACGTGTCCAAACACGGTAAGGCCAGGCAGGCGGTTGCCGAACGTAGAAACGAACGACGCGAAGATGTTGTGAATAGGCTCATGGCTGTCTTTCGATCTACTTGGTGACAAATGTTTTGGAGGTGATGACCTCAAAGATCATCTCTTTGAGCGGGTAGTTGCGTTTCTTGAGTTCATTGAGATTGGCGATGACGTCCTGATCGTCGACGAATTCGATCTCTCGACCGATGCCATATGACAGCAACGATTCGTAAACGGATTGAGCCAACTTGTCTTTATGCTGAGTTAGGACTGTGCGGAGTCCTTCAATACCCTCGAATTGGTCGTCTCCCAGATAGCCGCTCGCGTCGATGGCGATCTTTTCGGGTTCAGCTTTCTGGGAGGCGGCTTTCCCTTTCCCCTTGCTCTTCTTCGCGTCGCTCGCTGCGGAACCGCCTGCCAGTTCGGTAGTTCTCCACTGACCCAGGTAATCAAAGTTTTCCAAGCCGTAACCGATCGGATCGATTCTGTCGTGGCATGAAGCACACTGAGCAACGTTTTTGTGTCGATCAACCAACTGCTTGACGGTCAGCTTTTGCCCCTTTTCAGTTTCAATCGCAGGGATGTTCGGTGGCGGTGGCGGCACTGGGTCATGAAGAAACTTCTCTCGGATGATCGCTCCACGAATCGTGGGGGAGGTGCGCGGTCCTGAACCGCCTGAGATCAGAAACGCTGCCTGGGCGAGCATGCCACCACGATGACTAGACTCGGGTAGCGAAACTTTTTGAAACCCTTCACCGGGTTCGGCCTTTAATCCGTAGTGCTGAGCCAGTTGCCGATCGACGACGATAAAGTCCGAATCAATCAGATTGTCCACTGATCTATTTTCGCGGACGAGTACTTTGAAAAACTCACTGAGTTCCCGACGAGCCGAATCCTGGAACCCGCCACGAATGAGTTTGACGGGCAAGTCAATCTCATCGAAACGACGAATGTCAGCCCACTGGTTGATGAAGTCCGTCAGAAAGACATCCGCCTTGGGTGAAACCAGCATCCTTTCAAGCTGAGACTTTATCACGGCCTTGTCGTATAGTCTGTCTGATTTGGCCAGACCGTAAAGCTCGTCATCCGGCGGTGCTCCCCACAAAAAGTAGGCCAGGCGGATAGCGAACTCAAGTTGGCTAACGACCTTCCTTGAACCTCCGTTCTTTTCTTTGATGTACAAGAACGCAGGGGCGGTCACGACTGCTGCGAGAGGCTCGATGACCGCATCAGCGACGCTTTTGCCGGCGGCTCGTTCGAGCTTATAGACTTTGAGGAGTGCCGCGATGTATTTGTCATCGACACCCTGGAAACGAAACGCCCGTTCGGCAAATCGTTGCAAAATGGCTGACACTTGCTCGTCGGTTGAGGTATCGTTCTGAACGACAGGCCCGACCACTGTTTCAAAGAACGATGGCACGTGCCGAGTGTCTTCGTACGGACCCGTTAGCGTCACATAGTCGAAAACATCCTGTTTGACTCCTGCGACTCGGATGTTGATGCTGGTATCAAACAGCCCGGTGCGAATTTTGATTGACGACGACTGAGTCTCATCGTCGCTGAATCGGACGGCGCCGATGTCCTGACCATTGACACCGACACCAACTTCGTCGCTCTTCATTTCAATCGCTTTGATCGTCAGCACGTAGAGGCTACGGGGTCTCACATCGACCGTGTACGCGAATCCGCCGGGCAATCCCTGTTTTCCCTTCAGGCTTTCGTACTGCGTCTTCGGCTTCACAATGCGTTTTTCAAATCGTTGTTTGAACAGTCTGACCTGCCCAGCGTCGGCGACTTTCGGATCGACCTTAGCGATCTCCGCAGGCGGCGCACCAGCGTCGATCAATTCCATGACCTTCACCATCTGCTGATACTGTGCTTTGGCGTTTTCAAACGGCAGGATCTCAGGGTCGTATCTGAGCGGCGATGGTTCGGGCAGTGGAGAAACTATTGACTGGACATTTCTCTGGACAAGTTCTTTGCCAGCTTCATAGAAGTTTTCGTACTGCTTGAGGGAAAAGAACTGCTGCGAGCCGTTTGTATCAAAACCGCCGCTTACATCATTGGGCAGAATGTCGTAAGGCACTTCATCACCAAAGAGATCTTTCATGCTGCCCACGTATTCTCGTTTGGTGAGGTGCCGCATCTTGATGACGCCCCCCGTTGCCGCCAGTCTCTTGCTGGCCGCGCTGATGTTGTCAGTGATCAAGCCAATAACCGATGTCAGTTCGACTTTGCTCGGTTGCTTCTGATCCTCAGGCGGCATTTCTCCCGTGTTCAAAACATCCAGCACGTCCTGCCACTTCGTCAACGACGCATGATCGCTGATCTCTGGGGGAAGCCGATCCAGACGCACCCCGCTATTCTGCTTTTGTTGACCGTGGCACTTCACGCAGTGATTTTGAAAGAACCCTGCAAGTACTGCCGAATCGACTTGCGGAGCATCTGCGTTCGTGCGTCCAGCAGATTCCTGAGCAACAGCATTCTGGCTGAGAGCCAGCAACGCGATGACTGCAACTATTAAACATTTCACGACGTTTATGTCCCCTGTTAATTGTCGCTTACCTGTGGCGTACCATAGACATCGATTTCGCCATAAAACGTACCACGTCTGATTTCCCACAGCAGGTACCTGAACTGGCCGATATCTCCGTCAGAACCAGTGATGGAACAGGCCTGCTGGGCGGGGCGATCCAGCAATTGTTGAACCTCAAAAGATTGGTCGCTGTTCACTCGCGCGATACGCGTCCAGCCCGCTTTGTCTGGCCGAAGTGTGAGATCTGGCAAATCGTCTCCGGAATATCCGTAGAGAGTGAATCTTTGCTGAGCGCGGTTTCGATGCTCCTCAATCGTTTCATGCTGATGCCATGAATACGAGTTGATTCGACTAATTGAAATCGCTTTGCCGAGATCTATTAGAAAGCCACCACGCCGCTCAAAAAAAGCCGATTCCTGAGGCGCGTCCTGATGTGACTGACCGGTACCATCGAGTAAGACGTCTGCCGAGTGTCCGATAAACTGACCATGTACAACCCGAATGCTGGCATTCGCCAAAGCACGATCCGCGTAGTCTTCGCTGCTGGGAGGCGCAATCGTGGGAAACTGAAAAGCTGGCGTTCCTTCACCTTGTTCGATCCGTGTGGTGACTCCTCGTTCACCCGGCTCGACATAGAGCGATTCGCCGGCCCGCACACGCGGAACCACCTCCGTGCCTTGCATCACAACGTCCACTTCGCCTTCTGACACTTCCAAAAGGCAGAGTCCGTCGGGGGCAACGGCGGCACGAAAAGCCGTACCGATATCCACAAAATTCGTCGAGGGCGTTTGCAGGGTAAATCCTTTTGACTCCGGAGTTTCGGCGAAGAGTTGAACCTGCCCCATCAACAACCGGGCACTGTTGGAGGTCAACGGCTGGAGGATTGCCGGCCCGAATACTTCCATGCGCGCGCCGCTGCTGAATCGCAATTCGGCGGACCCCGATGCAAGTTCAATACGCTCTCCGATTGTGATTGAATCGCCCGCTGCAGTCTGCTCTGTTGAATCCATCCATTGGATGTCATTCAGCTCCGTGAGCTGCGCGACGACCTCGCCAGTCGAATCGTCTGAATTACTCGGAATGTTCCAATACACCCCGATGGCAATCACAAGCGCCGCTCCGACCGCTAACGAAGTGTACGTTCGACCCAATGCCGTCGCAGTTGGACGCGGATCCCCTTCGAAAATCCGGTCAGCTGTTGCTTCGTCCGCAGAGAGGTGCTGGAAGTCGATTTGTCCCGCACCCAGTTTCCCATGTACTTCAACACGCCAGAGATATTCGTCGCGGGCCGATGGATCAGCTTGCAGTAGTTCATGCAGCCGCACCAACACTTCATCGTTGACCGTGCCATGACACAACTGGGCGACCGCATTGTCAAAGTCGATTGAAGGAAATTTCATACCGTCGCCTCCTCGCGCTGTGCGCTTTCGATGCAATCTCGCAACTGACGCCGAATTCGCTGAAGTGACTTGTAAATCGCTTCGACAGTTCGCTTCGTTTGCCCAGCCAGCGATTCAACGTCTGACTGCTGAAAGTAGTATCCGTCGATCAAGTCCCGCTGATTCTCAGGCAGCTTATTCATGCACTCGTTCAGATGATTAAGGCGAGCGTCAAACTCAGCCTGAAGCTGGTCGCGTCGAAGTGCGAGTTCCTCCGCCAGCCCGCTCTCCAACAGAGCTTTCCAACGGGCCCGACGAGCCATCCATTGGCGGGTAACGTTCAGCGCAAACCTACACCCCCACGGAGCAAACGGTCGAGAGCGATCGTACTGATCAAACTTTTCCAAGAGCACAACCGCCGTCTTTTGCACGATCTCCTGAGCGTCGGCGAGATTTGGCACCAGCGCAACCACATACCTCAGGATCTCCCGCTCGTTAGCGAGAAATACCCTCAGGAACTCCTGCTGATCGGCAGGATTGAAGCGGGGCTGGTCGGTGTTTTCGTTCATGACTCATAGGTTACTTCCAACGAGATCATCGAATTGGACACAGAAACTGGAAAGAATACGAGATCACCGTCTGAACATACATTGGTTCGAGTCACAAGGTTGGTCAACCAAAGGACTCGAACCATCTGTTCTGGCTACAACATCCTGCGTGAAAAGAGCTTACAGCGGAATGGGATTCGTCGCCGCATTTGGGCACCAGGAGAAGGGGCTGCCCAATTTGATGGTGCTTGCGACCAGAAAATACGAAACCCTCGGTCACAAATGAACTTGCGACCGAGGGTAATTTGGTACGGACTAGAAGCTCCCCGAGGCGGACTCGAACCAAGCTTATGCACGAGGCGAGGATAGTGGACAGTGAAACCACGCAAGTCGTTTATTGAAAACCACTTGCGAATCCATGCCCAGAATTACACGAACTGATTGAACTTTTTGAGACCAGCGATTGACACCAAAAAGCCCACGAAAAAAGCCGCCGATCGGTTTTGATCAGCGGCTCTTGTTTAAAAAGTGGAGGATCGAGGACACCAGTTGAACTTTTCGCAGGAGCAATAGCCACTTGGAATCTCGAAACAGCAAGAATAGCCGCGTCACTTTTTAGCTGATTTGTTCGCCAATGAGGCTTCTCGCAAACAACTGAAACAGTCCCCGAGGCGGTCTCAATCCGAACCGGGGATTCGTCGAGCTAGGTGCCTTTCGTACCTAGAGGTTACGTCGATTGCCTTGTTTCGGAATGTTCAAATGGAACTCCATTTCGGACCAAATTCGGGCCGAATCCGAGTCAGCAAAACCGAAGCCTGATCGGATGAGATTGGCGCTTCATTATCAAAAACTGCTCGATTCTGGTGCTGTCAAAACAAGGGCAGACTTGGTCCGACATCTGGGAGTCAGCAGGGCGAGAGTGACGCAGGTTCTCAAACGCTTGAAGGGCTCCTCTGACTGACGATCCTTGGCCCGAGCGCCGGACGACCAAGATTACGCCTCGTTGCTCGGTAGAATTCTGGATGTGGCGAGTTACCTCGTCCCCGACTTTGGTATTTAGTATTCACTGGAAGCGAAACAGGCCCTTACTACAGACCGAGCATGACGTCAGATCAATACATCCTTGCTATTACGGCGATTCAGAACAGATTGCATGCGTATATCCTCTCGCTGCTGGCTGATCCGGTGGCGACACCGGATGTTTTGCAGGAAACGAATCTCGTTCTGATTCGCAAGGCGGACGATTTTCAAATTGATGCGAGTTTCGAGTCCTGGGCTTACAACACCGCCCGCTTTCAGGTGCTGGCTCACCTGCGTGATCGAAAACGTGATCGGCTGGTATTACACGAGGCGTTTGCCGAAAAGCTTGCTCCGGTCGCAGAGGTGATGGCTGAGGAAACCGAACGGCGGGTTCAATTGCTGGGTGGATGCGTGGAGCGGCTCTCGGACGAACACAAGTCCCTGCTTCACAAGCGATACGGCAAGGAGACAGCGATTGCGACGCTGGCCGAGGATCTTGGAAAAACCACTTCGGCAATCAAGCAGGTGCTTTATCGAATTCGCAACCTGCTGGCTGCCTGTGTGAAGGAACGTCTTCAGGAAGGAACGGTCGGATGAGCGACGACAATAGATCGCTGACGGTTCTCATTCAGGAAATGCTCGACGGAGCGCTTGATGACGACCAGCGAGTAGACTTGATGAACCGCGTGGAATCGGACGACGCGGCTCGGAAGATGTACCTCGACCAAATCGCCACGCACACGGCGTTGCAGGCAGTACTGGCAGACTGCCTTCCAAACGCTGTGGATGACGAATCGCGATGGAACAGAGGTAACCCGAAGCGTCAGCAGGGGAACGAGTTTGGACGAATCCCTCGCTTACGCGTCGGGTTACCAACATACGCGGCTGTGGCCGCGACGATGTTGCTGCTGATTTCGGGCATGGTTTATCTCTGGCCCGAAAATCCTGCGATCATCCAATCGGTGGACACGCCACACGTTGCCTTGATCACGCAAGCAGTTGGTGCTTACGACGGCGACGTTGCGATTCGCTCCGGCCAGCAAGTCATGTCAGGCCAACTGAGTCTCGACCGAGGATTGGTTCGGCTGGATTTTGTTAATGGAGCGAGCCTCGCGATTGAAGGACCGGCAAAGATCGAAATCGTCGATGAAATGCGAGTGGTTCTGCTGCGTGGAGTAGTTACTGCAAGAATTTCGGCATCGGCGATTGGCTTTGTCGTGAATACGAAGACAGCGCATGTTGTCGATCTGGGAACTGCGTTTGGCGTATCCGTCGGAGACGACGGGACAACCGACGTGTGTGTCTTTGAGGGTGAGGTTTCGGTCAACAAAAAGGACTCCGAATCGAGCCAGCCGACACGGGTCCGCGAAGGGCAGGCTGTCCGTGCGTCAGAGCAATCGCCAACGATTGATTCCACGGACTACGAGGTCGCGCTTTTTGAAAACGCATGGCCGGTCAATTCCGGCGTGTTACAGACAACGGGCTCAATACGCTTCGTATCTCCCGGCCCCAACTTCCATCCGGGGAACTATGAAGACAACGAACACATCGTGGTCTTTCCGGAACGTAGTGGTTTCATTCCGGAAGATGCCATTCGAGTGGACATGGTCGATCCGGGTGAATATGCCAAGTCAGATTATCGTGACAAGCCTGTACTGCCGTCCGGGCAGCGACTAACGAGCTACCTGCTGCAGTTGGACGCATATCCGGAAGGGAAGAACCCCAATCGAAGACGCAGTGTTCGCGGTCAGATCACGTTTGCCAATCCAATCGCCGGTGTGATTACGGCGACGCGATTGCTGAAAGAGTCGGAGATCATCTTTGGAAATCCAGACGTCGAATACCCAACCGCGCGAGAGGTCGAGCCTCGCCCTGAGGGCGACGAACGCCCAGGATTCGATAGTCTCATTCTGGCGGCTGATCGCCGTACGCTCTTTGTCGAACTTCAGGAAAACCCTGGCCATCTCGATCAGGTCCGCGTGTTGATCGAAGCGGAAGAGTAGAACCTACGAAGAACATTTCATGAACCGATGCAGCTACATTCTATCCGTCGTCGTACTTCTTACTTCGATTTCGTACGCGGCGACACCACCGAACTTTGTTCTTGTCTATGTCGACGATCTCGGCTGGGCGGAGACATCAGTCGAGATGATCAAAGTGCGACCAGATTCCCGAAGCGATTATTACCAGACGCCCAATATCGAGCGACTTGCCAAAGACGGTATGGTTCTCTCATCGTGCTACTCGCCATCGGCCCTGTGCACACCTTCGCGGAACAGTCTGCTGCACGGGATGACTCCCAGTCGACTTCGCTACACCGTTCTTTCAGCCGTGGAAGCGAAGAAGAAATACATGGGGCAGATAACGATTCCGCAAGCCCTCAAGAAAGCCAATCCCGGTTACAGGACGGCTCATTTCGGCAAGTGGCACAACGAAAGTATCAAGCCGACCGAAGCGGGCTACGATGTGACAGACGGACCGAATGGGAATGGCCCAGGAGACTTTGACGATGACCGCAAGACGCATCTTCCCGAAGACGATCCCAAGCGTATCTTCTCGTTGACGGACGACAGCATTCAATTCATGAAAGATCAGGTCGCTGCCGAGAAGCCTTTCTACATGCAGCTTTCGCACTACGCGATGCATATTTGGCACGACTCGCTGAAAGACACGCGAGAGAAATACAAGAAGCTGCCCAAAGGCAGGAAATACGGCAAGAAGGACGACACGCCTGAAAAAGACATGTCGATCGCGATGTACAACCATGGTTGGATCATCAATTATGCAGCGATGCTGGATGATATGGATCGAGCCACCGGGACCTTGCTTGATGCGATAGACGAACTTGGTATCGCCGGCAACACCTATGTCATTCTTACCTCCGATAACGGCGGCGGCTTCCGTGGCAATGCTCCCCTCAAAGGCGGCAAAGGCAGTCTGTACGAAGGTGGCATTCGCATGCCGTCATTCGTTCGCGGCCCCGGCATAAAGAGTGGCACGTATTGCGATGTGCCTGTCGTACAGTGGGACTTTCTCCAGACGTTCTATGATCTTGCTGGCGGAACGGATCCTTTACCTGTCGATCTGGACGGAGGCAGTCTGCGCGATATCTTTGAAAATGGTAACGACGGCAAGGTTCAGCGCAATAGCGAAGCACTGGTGTTTCATTTCCCCTGGCACACCGGCGAACCGGAATCGGTCATTCGTCGCGGCAACTTCAAGCTGCGTAAAAATCTCGACACTCTCAACATTAAGCTATTCGACGTCACGAAAGATATCAGCGAAAAGAACGATCTCTCACAAAGCATGCCCGAGTTGGTTCAGGAACTCGATCAATTGCGCAGCGAATACCTGGAGTCGATCAACGCCGAGACGGTAACGCTCACTCGCCGCAACTACGTGGAGTTGTTGGAAGGCGGCTGGATCGAGAACGGAAGGAAACGCCTCACCAAGCTGAAAGCCGAACTCGCTGCAGATCCGGGGAACAAGCAAAAGGCGTTCAAAGTCGACGTCTCACAAAACCACGTCGATTTTCAGGACCAGCAACTGAAGCGTTCAAGGGAGTTGATTCAGATGCACGAGAAACGTGGAACGGCGGATCGAAATTGAATTCGCGTGACGCAGGACCATCAACAACATGCAAATTGCAACAGGGAAAACGATGAAATCCAATAGCATACTCATCCTTCTGCTCCTCGTTCTGAGGGCTCAACACTCAACAGCCAAAGAACCTAACTTTGTCATCATCTATGCAGACGACTTGGGCTACACCCAGACCAGCGTCCCGATGATGAAAGGCCGGCCTGAACTGGCGCATAAGCTGCATCAGACGCCCAATCTGGAAAAGCTTGCTCAGCGAGGCATGCGTTTTTCAAATGCCTATTGCCCATCGCCCGTTTGCACCTCTTCCCGCGCCAGCATTCAGTTTGGCATGACCACGGCCCGCGTGGGTTGCGTCTCGATTCACGACGTCGTCATGAACAAGAAGCAGGTGGATTTCGAGAAGAAGCTTTCGATTGGCGAGATGATGAAGGAAGCCGACAAGGGCTATGTCACGGCGTTCTTTGGCAAAGGATGCACGCCGATGCATTGGTTCAAGGATCATGGGTACGACGTCACCGACTTCATCCATAAGCATCCCAACGGCAATGGCCACGGTGACTGGTGGGAACCTGCAGACAAAACCCCGATCCCGTTGGATGATCCGAAACGAGTTTTCAGTCTGGCGAAAACCTCAGTCGACTTCCTGAAAGACCGCGGCAATGACAAGAAGCCGTTCTACATGATGGTGTCCCACTATGCCGTTCACGTTCGCAATACTTCACTGAAGAGTACGCGGGAAAAGTACTTGAAGATCCTTGCGAAAGAGCGTGGCATCGCAGGCGGCGTGCCTGACATTTCAAAGTCCGACCAAAACGCCGACGAGATGCCAAAGAAACTTCAATCCCTCTGGGAGACGGCCAACTACGCCGCCATGATGGAAAACATGGATTCATCCATTGGCATGGTGCTCGACGAATTGAAAGCTCAAGGACTGGAAGAGAACACCTACGTCATCTTCTCATCCGACAACGGTGGCGGAAACAGCAACGCTCCGCTGCAGGGCGGCAAAGCGAAAATGTGGGAAGGCGGTTTGCGTATCCCGATGATTGTCGCCGGTCCTGGCATCGCCGCGAATTCTCAATGTGACAAACCCGTCGCGCAGTGGGACTACCTGACGACGATGCACGATCTTGCTGGCAGTACGGTTGCATTGCCCGACGATCTTGACGGCATTAGCCTGCGACCGGTTCTGGAAGAGGGTAACGATGGAAAACTCGCCGAGCGCGATACCGGACTTGTGTTTCATTTCCCGGCTCACTACACCGTACCGATCACATCTTATCGAGACGGCGACTTCAAACTGATGCGTCACCTCAACACGGGAGAAATCAAGCTTTTCAATGTGGTCGACGACATGGGTGAGTCCAGCGACCTTTCAAAAACAATGCCGGAAAAGACAGCCGAGATGGTTCGCAAGCTGGATGCCTATCTGGAGAAGGTCGGAGCCTGGAAGATGGAAGAAGTCTACGCGACCCGAACAGAAGAGCTGGAAAAATGGATCGCGGATGACGAAGAGAAAGTCGCGAAGATCAACCAACAGTTGAAAGCTGACAGCTTAGACGCGTGGGATCGCAGAAAGCTTCAGGCCGAATTGAAGTTAGTTCAATCAAGGCAGACCCATCATCGCGGCAACCTGGAGAAGCTTAACCAGGACCGTAAGTCCGCAAGCTGGTTTTGATTTCATTGACAGCCCATAGTTCGCTGATAATTTCGTTACAACGAGTGATGCGATGACAACGGCATCATCGCTCCGGAATGCCAACGAGAGAAAGACCATTGAAAATTAATTCTGTCATGATTTCGTTACGGACATCCTTGCTCGCCGCGACGTTGGTCTTGCTGTTTAGTACCAGTGTCACACTCGCGGACGCTCCGCCTTTGTCGGATTACTGCCAGCGATTGCAGCAGGAGATTCAGGGAAAGAAGCACGGATTTCTCGCTGGCAATGTCACGTATTATGTGGGCGGGTTTCATGCGAGTTGGGAGCCGAAGGAAGACGAAACGCTCGGACTGACGCATCCGTTCTGTCACGATCTTCGCAGTCGCGGCGTTGGGCTATTCCAGAGTCACGGTAAGGATCATGACGATACCGGCCTGGGCAACGACTTCTCGGGCTGGGAGTTCTACAAGGACACGCGGGTTCTGTACGGCAGCGTAGTAATCGATGGGAAGATACATCGTCACCCGGTCCCGAAGAAGATGTACTGGCGACCGGACCGAATGATCTGCGAATACGAAGTCGATGGCGTCCAGTTACGAGAGGAGAAGTTCATTGCCGCAAATGACTCAGCTTGTTCGATCATCACCTCATCGACTCCGGTCACGCTGCGACTGGACGGTCAAAGTTTCTTTGGACGCCACAGCCTGACAAGCACTGCCACGATCAACTATGACGCAGATCACAATGCCATCCATATCGTCGAAGGGGGCACGACGAAGTGCCAGCCTGAAACAGATCGTTCTGAAGATGTTGGCCCGATCATGTATCAGGGCATGAGCACCGTTCTCGCCGCGTCCCGTAACTTCGCCACGAGCCACAAGTTCGCAAAGGGCGAGCATGGCGAGATGCAGTATGAATTCGAAGTGCCCTGCGACAGCAAAGGAGTCGCACTGGTGTGGGCGATGCACGATGACCACGGGCGGGCACTGAAAGATGCGATGGAAGTGCTCCGCGAGCCGCGTGAGGCACTACTCGCAAAGACGCGCGAGATGAATCGTCAACTGAGCGAAGAGATTCCATACTTTCGCTGCTCGGATCGGAAGTTCGAAGACATCTACTACTACCTTTGGTCGCTGTACCTGATGTACGACATTGATGTCGGGCGCGGAATGGAGATGGAGCCGCACACGCAGACAGCTGTCAACAATTTTCTCGGCATGCATCGCTACGACGCAACGTTCCAAATCAAAGTGGGAGCGTGGACGAACGACAAGTCGCATTACGCGTATGGAAACGTGCTGACATGGAAGCATCTCTTCGAGAACGGTCACTACAAACGATCACCGAACGGATCGATCGCACTAGCTGACAACAAGGGGACGACATGGCACTCAGGTGTGTACGGCAATGAGTTGTCAGAGCATGTCCTCGGAGCGTGGCAGATCTACCAGCACACGGGCGATGTCAAGTTCTTAAGCGACTGTTACGAAGGCTATTTCCGAGAAGTGTTTCGCGAGCGAATCTCCCCTTTCTTCTCGAATCACTTTGAAGTGGTGGAAGCCCTGATCGCGATGGCTCGCGTCACTGGCCATGTCGAGGATGTCGAACATTGGGAACGGATGGTGCCAGTCGGTCTGGACCAAATTCGAACGTGGTTCGATCAGCGTTGGCAGGTAAATGGTCACGAACATTTCTTCGGTGGACCACAGAACGGGATGCTGATGACAACTGGATTCTGGCACATGCGTTCGAAGCACTTCCCGCGGGATTACGCTTTGAAGATGACCCGGTCATGGGCCCTTGATGGAGATAAGGGGTTTTACGGCGACGACGATTTCTTTCCTCTGGCCATGTCACGCCAAGCTATGAAGACATTCGATACAAAAGTGGACCACTCATTTGGCTACACACCGGACACCGCATATTTCATGCTCGATGGCATGTTTCGTCAGCATCTTGGCGATCCGGCGTGGCGACTGACGTTGAATCATCTGGCCCACTACAACTTCAGTTCTGACTGGAAAATCCCGGTCGCACCGGAAGCGTACACGCGAAGTGGCAAACGGTTTGGAGACCAGTACTCGAACTTCAACGCGGGCAAACTCCTTTTGTACCTCGAAGGACTCGCAGGACTGGAGTATTCAGTCCCGGAAAAAAATCTCGTCGTACACGACACAATGCCCACAAACTGGAAGTGGATGGAAGTCCGCGTGCCGATCAAGATGCCGGGCGAGAAGAAGACTCGCTGGCCAGTGATTCGGTATGAACGAACAGAGGTTAAGAACGAGGATGGGAGCGGGAGCGAGATAACCAAGTCGATCCGAGTCACAGACTGCCCGCTGCAAATCACCATTGAGCCTTGGTCAGAAGAAAAACGCGTGATTCGTTCTGCCATACAACCAGCCAATGGCGGGGAACGAACAGCATCCAACTACCCGCACTCTACCAGATACGCTTTTGATGCCTCGCAATCAACGGCTTACGTAAAACTCCGTCTGGACGCCACTTCGGCGAGTAGATGAGACCATGAATTCTCCCATCATTTAGCGGGCAATGATGACGCCGCTTGAAATAATACTGCGATGGAAATGACAAGACCCTCGGCCATAATGATGCCTGTGACCGAGGGTTAATGAAGAGAATGGTTCGGATGACCGACCAAAAGCTCCCACGACGGACTCAAACCAAGTTTACACACGAGGCAAGGATAGTGGACAGTGAAACTCCATAAGCAATTGGAAGGAAACCATTTACGAATTCATGCCCCAAAACCGCACAAACTGATTGAACTTTTTGACACCAGCGATTCACACCGAAAAGCCCACGAAAAAAGCCGCTGATCAAACTTGATCAGCGGCTTTTGATTCTTAAGTGGAGGATAAGGGACTTGAACCCATCAACGAAAACGCTGAAAGTGTAGAAGAACTACGGTTGGGTGGTGCAAATGTGGTGCATTGGATGGAGTTGCGTCAGCTGATTGCTTTGTGCCCAGACCTGTTGCCGGAGACTCAACAAGCGATAATTGAACAGGGCGACACAGCCAGGATAGTTAATTGTACCTAGAGCCAATTCACGCTTCGATCAGCGGCGTTTGGCAGCTTCAGCCTGCGTTCGCTCCAGTCAAGCGCGACTCGAGTGAACCGCAGTGATTGGGATAGTTCGTTGTCGAAATCGTCTGGCCGACCAACCCTACCTATCTCAATTCGGTTCAGTTATCTTTTGGCCTGCAACTTTTCAATAGGCGAGGGGCGAAAGATGGCTGGCGATGAGGAATGGGATGATTTCCTGGATGATGTTGTGAGCAATAACGAAGGCGAAGAACAGCAACGTGACAGGGTCATAGAGCGGCAGGCGAAGAAGAGTCGGAAGGACAGTATTAGAAGCTACAAGCTCGCAGTTTCGACTGGACCTGCGCCCTCAGATCGCCGCTATGAGGTAATAGATACCATCTTCGCATTGGATCGACACACAGACGCTCTGGGCTGGTTGTTTCAGGAGCCACGAAGTGCTGAGATTGCCTTTCAACGCACCAAGAGACGCCTTCGGCAATTAGCTGATGGGTTGAAGGCAAGCGCGGTGATCAACTGCACGTTTGATTATCGAGTTGTGCCAGAAAAGTCGTTGGTTGGAAAGACGGAGACCGTTGAATTCTTTGCTTATGGCACGGCAATTCGGTTTCTGGATTCGGAGTCTGGCAAAGCTGAGTGAGAAAAAATTCAGCCCCGATAAATCGACAAACGATCGTTTTGCTCAGAGGGATGATGCGGCAAATCCACGTCGCTGACTAACTGCCTGTAGCCAAATTCAAGATGGCGAGAGCTGTTTCGACGCGAACGCTACTGGATGTGTCTTGCCGGCCGAGCCGCGTCACGTGCATCGCTTGTTCCTTGGGACGGTGCTTCCAGAAAAACCGGATCGCCAGCAATAAGGCTTCTCAATCGATCGTT
>ERZ887849.1691-NODE-1691-length-19769-cov-17.124480_pt1 | contig 19769 bp, 15 predicted proteins | sample MGYA00521267_ERZ887849 | MGnify/ENA primary metagenome ERZ887849 (study PRJEB32303, sample SAMEA104408601) | aquatic metagenome | biome: Brackish water; feature: Pelagic; material: water | place: Baltic Sea | collected 2014-06-06T16:11:00 | depth 2,863 m ... | reverse complement strand
AAGTAATCGTTAGCGTGGACGACCACGAAGCGGAACTTTGGACGTGCGGAAACTGTGGTCACCATGACCGCATTAATGCCAAGGAATATTTTAAAATTCTCTTTGACAAAGGACTCTTTACTGAGCTTGACGCAAAAATGGAAAGTAAAGATCCATTGAAGTTTGAAGATACTAAGCCCTATGTGGATCGCCTGAAAGCGGGTCAAAAGAAGTCAGGGCTGAAAGACGCCATTACCACAGGCTATGGTGAAATGAACGGTAGACCCATTGTAGTTGCGTGTATGAATTTCAATTTTATCGGCGGTTCCATGGGATCTGTTGTAGGAGAGAAAATCGCACGGGCCATGGACAAGAGTTTAGAAACCGGTGCCCCATTCATCATGATTTCAAAATCTGGTGGAGCACGTATGATGGAGGCTGCCTACTCCTTGATGCAGATGGCAAAAACATCAGCGAAGATTGCACTGCTTGACGACAAAAAGATCCCCTATATTTCCTTCTTAACGGATCCTACAACCGGAGGTGTTACCGCTTCCTATGCAATGCTCGGTGATATTAATATCGCTGAACCTAATGCGCTTATTGGGTTTGCAGGTCCACGAGTGGTTAAGGAAACCATCGGTAAAGATCTTCCTGAAGGATTCCAGCGTTCTGAATTCCTTCTAGAGCATGGCTTCCTCGATTTTATCGTCGAGCGCAAGTCACTGAAAACAAAATTGACACAGTACCTAGATATGGTCATGGGATAACCAAATGCCCCGCAGGTAAAAGAAAAGCCCCGAGCAGTGCTCGGGGCTTTTTTCGTTATTCCTCTTCCCATTGTATGCGCCGGGAAATAAACATGATTCCGGCAAGTATCACAAACAATCCCAAGCTTCCTGCGAGCAAGGCAAAGTCTTTTAACTGGATAAGAATAAAGATAAAACTGTATAATAGGGTCAACGTGGCCGCGACATACGCGGCAAGTTTTGTACTGCCTAAAACACTTCTAGCGTAGAAGAATTCCATGAGAACAGTCATAAGCGCTGCCACTAGGTAGGCGGCATTAAAACCGATGTGCTCTGAAAAAGACAAAAGCAACGTGTAGAATAATACCAAAGCCAGCCCCACGAGTACATATTGCAATGCATTCACTTTAGCTCCCTTGATGAGTTCAGAGAAGTAGAACACCATAAAGGTGAGTGCTATGATTAAAATGGCATATTTCGCTACACGAGTGGATTTACTATAATTGTCCACGGTCTTAATAAATTCCGTTCCGAAGAAATCATTTGCAGGCGTATATTTCTTACCCACCCAGGATTGCGGGTAGTTTCTATTGAGATGACTGACCTCCCAATGCGCGGAAAAACCCTCAGCGGTTGGTTCATATTTTGTCGTTGCAAAACTGCCTTCAAAGTTGGGTTCCGCCCATGGACTGACCATGCTAAAGGTTGTTTGTTTCCCCAAAGGCACCACCGAAAAGCGGCGACTGCCTCGTAAGGTGGTCGAAAATTTGAAGCGAAGTTCCTCCTGGCTTTCAATAGCTACGGGGCTATGAACGCCGCTCCAATAAATATCATTGGTAACTAAGCCTGAACTTAGTGGTAGGGATGCCTCGTTCCACTCAAAATCAAAAGCGCCTTCTACACCTCTTAAATCCGAAATCCCTACGTTGAGTGTTACCTTATCCCAATGGATATATTTCGGGTCTACTCCTGCTTTGGTCCAGTCGGGCAACTTAAATTCACCCTGCATATTCGCTTCACCGCGGTAAACCACGGCCTCATAGATGCCTAATTTTCTGGTTTCTGGCTGAACATCTACCGCGCCATTCAAAAACTCAGGCAATACATATAAATAGTTTCGGGCATAGCTTATTTCTTCTGTTCCATCAGAATTCGTGACTGTATAGGGGGCATCAAAAGGTACCGTTAGATAGGGACCTACGAGCATCTGCTCCCCGCCCCAAACACTGGTCATTTCATTGATTGCATTTTCTTGCGTGTATTCACGTTCACGAATGAGGTTCTGGATTAGACCGGCAGGTATGAGCAACAGCAAAGCCAATACCGCTACCGATAACATTTTAAACATTGGTTTTTGAATGAGTTTCATAGGATTATTGATTAATTGAGTTTGAAACGTCTATAGCGGTAAATTAAGTACGCAGGGAATAGCCAATAGTTTGTTAAAGAAAAAAGCCAGGAGCAATGCTCCTGGCTTTTCTATATATACTGTGATTAACGGAGACAACTATTCCCCTTGAACGCGGGCTTCACGCATTGGATTTGAGCGACCATTGCGTTCCCAACGACTGGTTGCTCCTCGGGAATACACATCGAACTTGTTTGGTTCTTGCATTGCAGGCCAGTAGTTATCGCTGCGGTCCGTATCTGCCATCTCTAAGAATGGATCTAGCGTGATTTGGACGACAGGCTGCGTAAAATTGAACCACTTCGTGAATTCATCTTCATTCTTAAGCCAAACCTCGGCAGGAATACGCTTGACTTCTTCCGTACCGTCTTCCAATGTGAAACGCAAAACTAAAGGCATGATGAGCCCACCTTGATTTTCAAAAGTCACTCCATAAAAATGATACCCGGCATCGAGTAAAGCGGCTTCCTGCTCGCTCAAGCCCGCACGGTAACGATCGTAAGCTTCTCTATCTGCTGCAGCAACTTCAAACGGGTTATAGCTATTATAAAAATCGCGCGTTGCAGGTACTTCGTCAACCATCGTGCGAATGACTTCATTTCTAGCACGTCCAACGTGATCATTTGCTTTGCGGTCTTTTTCCGCTTCAAAGGGTTTCTCTACATCCGGATTCTGCGTAGACATCTGGTACCATTGGACATCCGTGAGGGCAATATCTACATGATCTGTAGTATAGAACCAACCGCGCCAGAACCAATCTAAATCTACACCAGATGCATCTTCCATAGTACGGAAAAGATCTGCTGGAGTTGGATGTTTGAACGCCCATCTACGGCTGTACTCTTTAAATGCGTAATCGAACAATTCACGACCCATCACTGTCTCGCGCAAAATATTCAGCGCTGTAGCAGGTTTACCGTAGGCATTGTTGCCGAACTGAAGAATGGATTCAGAATTGGTCATAATGGGCACAATCTGTTCTTTAGGTCCACTCATATACGGAACAATTTTATCCGCAGGTCCACGACGCGATGGGTAATCATGATCCCACTCCTGCTCCGTAAGGTATTGAACGAAAGTATTTAAACCTTCATCCATCCAAGTCCACTGGCGCTCGTCCGAATTAATAATCATTGGAAAGAAATTATGACCTACTTCATGTATGATCACGCCAATCATTCCGTATTTCGTTCCCTCACTATACGTGCCGTCTGCCTCTGGGCGACCCCCGTTGAAACAAATCATAGGGTACTCCATTCCAATCCATTTTGTATGCACAGATATGGCCTTGTGGTAAGGATAGTCGATGGTAAACTTTGAATATACCTTTAGCGTATGCGCCACAACGCGCGTGGAGTATTGCTCCCACAAAGGATTCCCCTCTTTAGGATAGTAACTCATCGCCATAGTCGTTTTACCGCCTATATCTACTGCTTGGGCATCCCAAATAAATTTACGCGATGTTGCGAAGGCAAAATCGCGGACATTTTCAGCTTCGAAAGTCCATGTTTTGGTGCTGGTCGCTTTATTCTTTTCAGCAGCTTCAGCCTCCTCTTGTGTCACAATAATCACTGGATCATCGAAGCTTTTTTCTGCTTTTGCTAAACGCGCGCGTTGCTTAGAAGATAGTATTCGCGATGCATTCGTCAATTCTCCCGTAGAAGCGACAATATGATCTGAAGGGACTGTAATGTTCACCTTGTAGTCACCGAAGGGTAATGTGAATTCACCTTGACCTAAAAATTGTTTATTCTGCCAACCCTCAACATCGTTGTATACGGCCATGCGCGGGAAAAACTGAGCGATGGTGTAGAGGTAGTTATCTTCCCCTTCGAAATATTCATAGCCGGAACGACCTCCAATATCCATGCGGTCGTTAATGTTGAACCACCATTTGATTTTAAAACTGAATTTTTGCCCTTGACGTAATGGCGTCGGAAGATCCACACGCATCATCGTGTTGTTCACCGTGTAAGGTAAATTCGCACCCGAGACGGTTTGTACGTAGGCCAATTTAAACCCACCATCAAAATCGTAAAACTGACTGTTCTTGAGTTGGTTGAACGCTGTTTGAGGAGTACCGCCGCGTTCGTTGAAGATGCCGCCGGTTTGAATTTGCTGGGTCATGCTGTTCTGTGCGCGCATGTTCTGATCCAATTGGACCCACAAATAACGCAGTTCATCAGGACTATTGTTGGTATACGTTATCGTCTCTTCCCCATAAATACGTTGGGTTTCATCGTCCAAAGTAATGGACATATCATAGTCTGCACGTTGCTGATAGTATTCGTGACCAGGAGCGCCAGAGGCCGTTCTGTACACGTTTGGGGTGGGAAGTTCCTGTCCCAATTGACGGAACTTTGAGGTGTTGACATTTTGCGCATTTAACGCAAACGCTGCAAGTGCCAAAAGGCTGAGGGCTAATTTTCTCATGTGTAGGGTATGTTAAGCGCCAAAAACTTCTGGAAATCTGTTCAAAATCATTTGAACACTAAGAGTTAAAACAACTCCAGAAAGCAACCAGCGATACACACCGCTACGGCCACCAAATTTTTGGAAAATCGAATATACAAAAAGCAAACAGAGTACAACGGCAATTTGCCCTGCCTCAATGCCTGCATTGAAAGGAAGCCAAGCCCACCAAAAGGACTCGCTTTGTGCAATGAATGTATAATAGGAACCGAAACCAAAACCATGTATTAAACCAAATAGTCCCGCTATCCACATTCCTTGCGATAGAACTTTGAATCCAGTAATTAAATGAACCAGCACTGTTAGTGCGATGGTTAGTGCGATGGCTAGCTCCACCCAAGCAGCCGGTAAAGTGATCCAGCCTAAGGCGGAAATAGCAAGGGAAATACTGTGCCCCACTGTAAATGCCGTAATCCATTTTAAAGTAGGCTTCCACAATGAAAAACTTAAGGGCAAAGTGAGCGCTAGCAAAAACAACATGTGGTCGTAGCCCTGTAGATCCGTTATATGGCGAATGCCTAAATTAAAGTAGAACATTAAAAATCGAATGTCAAAGTATAATTGTTTCCTTCCCTGCAACTGTTGGTTTTCTGATCACCATCATAATGGAAAAGAACAATATTTTCTTGTGTCGGGTAGATATCTGCTAAGAATTCATTGCGCACCAGCCAATCTCCCGATAACGCTTCCAATGATTTCTCACCGTAATCCGCAACAAATAGAAGGTACAGTTCATCGGGTCCATTCGCAGTAGTATAAAAAGTAATGGGCAGTTTTTCACCGTTCAAGGAGATCTGGAGACGCGATTCTATGTAGCCGGCGTGCAAGTCAAATTGTGCTGCAGAATCTAACGAAATATAGCGCTGTACTTTTTCCTGAAGGAGTGCATTCATCGCCCGCTCCCAATCATCAGGAAATGTTTTTATCACACCCGTGAGAACGCCCTTGTTTATATCAACATTCAAATCCGTGACGCTCACATAGAAGTCATGTCTTACCTTAGTAGGACTTGTGGGGGTTGGCGACAACGCACCTAACCATAGGGAAACAAAAACTAACATTACTTTCATACGCGTGAAAATAAAGCATTTTTCAACCCTAACCGTGCTTCTGTTCGGGCTATTTCTGCCAACTGTTGGCCTCGCTCAAGCCGTGCTTATCCATGAAGGTCCCGCCTACCAAACGGGCATCTGCGAACCCAGCATATCTGTAGACCCAACGAATACCCAAAATGTATATGCCGCATCGGTATTAAATAATTTCTACCAAAGTACGGACGGTGGATTGCATTGGACTCAAGAAGCTATTTCAAGTCCTTACGGCGTTTGGGGCGATCCGTGTTTGGTGACCGATTTTAAAGGGCGCACCTATTTTTTCCACCTCAGCGACCCCGAAGGCACGAATTGGAAAAGTAATCAGATACTGGACCGAATGGTCTGCCAGACAAAAGATGGCCCCAACGACACCTTCAATGACGGCAGTTTTACTGCAGTGAATGGAAAAAAACATGATAAAGAATGGACTGCCGTAAATCCGAAAAACGGGGCCATCGCATTGAGTTGGACCCAATTCGATCGCTACGGCACAAAAGATCCGGAATGCCACTCCCGCATCTTATTTAGTGAGAGTCGAAATCAGGGCGAAAGCTGGTCTACTCCGGTAGAGATTTCCTCCTTTTTAGGCAACTGTATTGACGATGACGGAACCGCAGAGGGTGCTGTGCCCGCATACGGGACAAAAAATGAAGTCTATGTAGGCTGGGCGCTTGATCAAAGCATTTGGATGAGTATTAAGAACGGTAAGCGCTGGGATACTCGGCCCATTGCTCGACAAGAAGCAGGGTGGACACAGAGTTATGCTGGATTTGACCGTTGCAACGGCATGCCTGTAACCGTTGTGGACCATTGTAAAGACAGTCCCTATTATGGCCGCGTTTATGTGTGCTGGGGCGATCAAAACAAGAAATTTGGAGGTGAAATTTACTTTGCCTTTAGTGATGATCGCGGTAAAAACTGGTCGGAGCCCCAACGTATTTCTCAAGGAGGAAAAAGCGACCAATTCCTTCCATGGCTTACAATTGACCCAACAACCGGTGCACTCTTCGCGGTATATTATGACCGCCGCGATACCCAATCTCCAACCGAAACGAACACCTATTTGGCACAAAGTACAGAAGGCGGGACGCATTGGAGTGAATTCAAAATCAATAACGCATCATTCTACCCTTCTGACGAAGTTTTTATGGGAGATTACAACCACATCAGCGCACACGGCGGTATCGTCCGTCCCATCTGGACTGAATTGCGAGACGGTAAAAAATCGATTTGGACCTATCCCCTTGACGTTAAATTTAGCAAACATCAATAATGAACCTACTCATCGTAAGTACCTCGACCATTTACGGCAAACCCTACCTCAGTTACCTCAAAGAAGAGTGTGCCGATTTCTTTAGCAACGCACCAAAAATCCTTTTCATTCCTTTTGCCCGACCGGGCGGTATGACCCACGAAGCCTATACAGCGAAGGCCAAAGAAGTTTTTTCCTCATGGGGTTTTGAAATGCGCGGTGCGCATGAGTTTACCGATGCGCAGGAAGGTTGCCGTTGGGCCGATGGCTTTTTCACAGGCGGCGGAAACACTTTTGTTTTAGCCAAAACGCTCCACGAGAGCGGCTATTTCGAAGCCATAGATTCAGCAGTTCGCGCAGGTAAGCCCTATATGGGAACCTCAGCCGGTTGTAATCTCACCGGTATGAGTATCTGCACGACCAACGATATGCCCATTGTCTACCCTCCCAGTTTTGATGCTTGGGGCTGGGTTCCCTTCAACATTAATCCGCACTACCTAGATCCAGTGGAAGGAAGTACACACATGGGAGAAACTAGAGCGACGCGAATAAAGGAATTTCACGAATTCAATAATCAACCTGTTTATGGACTTCGAGAAGGCTCTTGGATTCGAGTACACGGGACCTCGATGGAATTAAAAGGTTTGCATAGTGCGCGTTTATTTCGAAGAGGAGAACATCCCACGGAGTCAAAAAAAATACTATTTGAGCATTTTGTATACAATAACTAAGGTATCTTTACTTCGTTACAATTATAAATAACCAAATATGAGAACCGTAATACTGTCTATATTTTTCCTTCTTGGTTTTCCGTCTATTGTTAATGCCCAAAGTGAATGGGCACTTCAAGTCAGTGTTGAAGAAACTGTAACCTTAGGAGATGCAAGAAGCTCATTTCATTTTCTCTCTTTCACACAACTTGCCGCGAATTCAGGCATGCGATCAGGGTTTTATTACACCAAGAATGATCGTTTAGCTGCCGAACTTACCCTAGGTGTGGTAGGCACATCTAGGCCCAATTCGTGGTTTACAAAAATTGTCCCTGTCGAATTCGTAGGACATTACAATATCCTACAAAACTTAGCTAGTGACTCTCCTTTCAAATTTAATCTTGACTTGGGCATAGGCTCAGCACTAGTAAGGGCAAGAAGCGCCACTTATAATACCAATGGTCGTTTCTCTTTCAGTGAACACTTATCTGCAGGAGCCTCATTGGATGTGCCCTTTTATGACCTCGGCACATTAAGTTTCGGGTTCCGCAATACTTATTTCATTGATGATTACATTGATGCTACACCTGTTGACGGGACGGGTAATGACCAATTGTGGAGATTCTTTACTTCGGCTCGGGTAAACTTAGGTCAGAGTGCTAAAACTAAAACTAAGATTGCAGCTGCTGAAGAAAAAGCTGCAAAACTGAATTCTGAGTTGGCTTTAGCTAAAGCGAATGCTGATGTATTGGCACAACAGAGCCGTTCAACCATTGAAACGCTCGAAAAGTCTGTCGAATCACTTAAAGAAGAGCTGAACGGTGTGAATAACGAACCACGCAAAGAATACATTCTTCAAAGCGTACTATTTGAAATTAACAGTAGTGAGATTCGCCCTACAGATGTCCCAGAACTTACCTCGCTACACTCCCTGCTAGCAGATAATGAAGGATTAACTGCCACAATCATCGGTCATACTGACGATTCTGGACCTGCAGCGTTTAACGCAACTCTTTCATTTGATCGCGCTGCAGCCGTGAAAGCGTGGTTGGTTGAAAAAGGTATAGATTCAACAAGATTAACCATCAAGGGCGTGAGTTCAACCAGCCCAATAGTGCCAAACTCTCAAGAAAGTGCACGCGCGGTTAATCGGCGAACAGAAATTATATTAAAATAATTTATTAAAAAGGGGCTAACTATTTTGGCCCCTTTTTTGTACATTTTACTAGTAAAAGAAAACCAATAAATGAAAAAGACCTTAGCCTTGGTCGCAATAGTTGCGGCGATGAATTCCTATGCTCAAGGTACCTGGGCACCTTATGCATCTGTTGAAGAAAACATTCACTTTTCAGACGTAAGCCCTTCTTACAACTACTTAAACTTAAGTGTTCCTGCCGGTAATGCCGGGATGAGAATGGGTGCCTTTTATACCCATAACTCCCGGCTCTCTGCAGAAATCACAATAGGTGTTGTAGGTGTAGGTACCCCAGGAGTTTTCTCTAACACGATCATTCCTGTAGAAGCTGTTGGACATTATAACCTGCTTGATGGCATGGATGTAAAACTTCCATCAAAATTCAATCTCGACCTTGGGGTTGGCTCTGGACTGGCTGAGTCCACTAATGGCAACTTTGGATTCTCTGAGCATCTAGTGTCAGGAGCGTCCATGGAATTACCGGATGTCATACCCTTCGGAACGTTAATTATGGGTATTCGATACACTTCTTTTATCGATGACTACATTGACGGCACTGCAGTAAGTGGTTCATCAAAGGACGGAGTCTTGCGTTTCTATACGGCAGTGCGCCTTGATGGAGAAAATAAGAAAACGAGACAAGCGCTTGAAGATGCCGCAGCGTTGGCTGAAAAAGTGGGCGCCTCTCTTAAAAAATCTGAAGCCGATAAAGCAGCAATTCAAAAAGAATTGAAAGCGGTCAAGGAGGCTCATACAATTGAAAAAACAGCAATGACTGATGAATTAGAGGCCCTGAAGGCTGCAGCAGTTCAAGAAGAAGTTCCCTCAGAAGACCCAACCATTGAAGCAAAAGGGCTTTATGTGATTATCGGCTCGTTCCCTTCCCAAGAAGGAGCAGAACGCTTCGTTTCAGAGCTCGGCTCAGAGTTAGGAGTGAGCTTTGTAAAAGACCTGAACACATACCGAGTGGTTTACAGCATGCATGAAAACTTAGCTGAAGCACGCGCCTCATTAGAAGCTGCACGAGCTATCGTTGAAACTGCATGGATTGCAGTGTATTGAAACCAAGAAAATTAGATGAAAAGACCCGCCTCGAGCGGGTCTTTTTTTTGGCCTAATAATCCCTAAATTTGTCGCTTCAAAAGACACTATGAAAAAGACAGCATTGATCGTTCTCGACGGTTGGGGGCGCCCAGATAATCCAGATGTAAGTGCTATTGATAAAGCACACACTCCATTCGTAGATTCACTCTACGAAAATTACCCTCAAACCTGGATCAAAACCTCAGGGCTAGATGTCGGTCTGCCAGATGGACAAATGGGCAATTCAGAAGTGGGGCACATGAATCTTGGTGCTGGTCGCGTAGTCTATCAAGATCTAGTGAAAATTAATCTTGCTGCAGAAAACGGGGATTTTGCGAAAGACCCAACGCTTAAAGAAGCTTTAGCCCATGCAAAAAGCACTGGGGCTAATATCCACATCGCAGGATTGTTAAGCGACGGTGGTGTTCACGCACATATCAATCATGCAAAAGCGCTATGCAGCTGGCTGTATGCTGAAGCATTTGAAAACGTCTTTGTTCACGCATTTACTGATGGACGAGATACCGATCCCCAAGGAGGTGCAGATTACCTGCAGGATTTAATTGATCACATGGGTGCCACAACCGGGCGTATCGCAAGTGTTATAGGGCGCTATTACGCCATGGACCGTGATAAGCGATGGGAGCGTGTTGCACGTGCCTACGACCTGCTGGTTAAGGGTAAAGGAACGGCTACACAAGATATCGTCGGCACTGTAAAAGCCCAGTATGCGGCAGGCATAACGGATGAATTCATGGAACCCCTTTTCGTGGCCAACGAAGCGGGTGCACCTTTAGCGACCATAAAAGAAAATGATGTCGTTCTGGTATTTAACTTCCGAACCGATCGTGGTCGTGAGATCACTGAAGCATTGACGCAGCGAGATTTCCCAGAGCACAACATGAGTGCATTGAATTTACATTATGTCACCATGACTAGCTACGACGATACCTTTAGAAGTGTTGAAGTCGTTTTTAGAAAAGATAATTTATCAAATACGCTAGGTGAAGTCCTAGAAAGCGCCGGTAAAACTCAAATTAGAATCGCCGAAACAGAAAAGTATCCGCACGTAACCTTCTTCTTTTCAGGGGGTCGCGAAGAACCTTTTGCAGGTGAGGAACGTTTACTATGCCCTTCACCAAAGGTAGCGACTTACGACCTTCAACCGGAAATGAGCGCTGGAGACATCAGAGATGCCATTGTACCGAAGCTAAGAGACGGCAAGACCGATTTCATTTGTTTGAATTTTGCCAATCCAGATATGGTCGGGCACACAGGTGTTATGGAAGCGGCTGTTAAAGCCTGTGAAACGGTGGATCACTGCTTGCAATCTGTTATAGAAGCTGGGTTGGAGCAAGATTATCAATTCATCGTTCTCGCAGATCACGGTAATGCCGACTGTATGGTGAACGAAGACGGCAGTCCAAACACGGCACATACCACTACTGTGGTCCCTTGTTTCCTGGTTGGGTCTTCGTCTGAAACCTTTGTTTTGAAGGAAGGGAAATTAGGCGACATTGCGCCAACCCTACTGGCGCTCATGGGCGTGCCGCAACCCGCAGAAATGACGGGAGAAAATTTATTGAACGCGAAGTAATGATAAAATACAAAAGCGTCGAGCAGATAGCATTGATGCGCGAGAGCGCACAATTGGTCAGCAAGACTTTAGGTATGCTTGCACCCATGCTGGTGCCAGGAGCGATTCCTTTAGAATTAGACAAAAAAGCGGAAGAATTCATCCGAGATCACGGTGGTAAACCTGGATTTTTAGGCATGTATGGTTTCCCAAACAGCCTGTGTATGTCGCCAAACGCGCAGGTCGTGCACGGTATTCCTGGTAAAGTACCACTGCAAGAAGGCGATATTATGAGCGTTGATTGTGGCGTATTCATGAATGGTTTTTACGGCGATCATGCCTATACCTTCCCCATTGGTGAAGTCGATGCCGCAACCGCACAATTGTTAGAAGATACTAAAGCTTCACTTTACGCGGGCATTCGTGAAGTGCGGGCAGGAAATCGGATTGGCGATATCGGCGCTGCCATCCAAGAATACACAGAAAGTCGCGGTTATGGTGTCGTACGTGAACTCGTTGGGCACGGGTTGGGACAAAAGATGCATGAAGAGCCGCAGGTACCGAATTATGGAAAACGAGGCAGAGGCAAGAAGATTCAAGACGGGCTTGTAATAGCCATTGAACCAATGATTAATCTTGGGACTCAGCGCATTAAACACCTTGAAGACGGTTGGACCATTTTAACTGCAGATGGTAAGAATAGTGCACATTTTGAGCATGACGTTGCCGTAGTGAATGGTGAGCCCGAAATTCTAAGTACCTTCCAATACATTTATGACGCGTTGGGCATGGAACCGGCCGAATACGAGAACCTATGATTTCCAGCATTATGAAATGGGCATTGGCCAGAGTGCCGCGCCCCCTTCTCATACGATTAAGCTATATAGTACAATGGTTGGCACCTGTACTTTTTAAAGGGTCAAGATTTGTTGACCCGATCGACGGCAGAGGCTACAGCCGTTTTTTTCCATACGGCTATGGACCTAACCAGCGTGAAAATGCCTTGTGTCCTGGGACCAATTCACTAGAGCGTCACCGTCTTTTATGGCTCTACCTCAAAGACTACACAGACTTTTTGACAAAACCGCAGAACCTACTGCATATTGCCCCAGAGCAATGTTTCTACGGTCGCTTTAAGAAGATGAAGCATTTGGAATATACCACAGCCGACCTTTTCTCGCCTCTGGCAGATCTCCGTTTTGACGTTCAGAATATTCCATTGAATGACGATACGTATGACACCATTTTCTGTAATCATGTCCTTGAACATGTCGATGATGACCAGCAGGCCATGCGCGAGCTTCGTCGTATTTTAAAGCCAGGCGGCTTGGCCATCATGCAAGTTCCTCTTGATCCGGATTACGAAAAAACGGACGAGGACCCCAGCATTAAAGATCCGGCAGAACGCGAGCGTCGTTTCCGCCAATACGACCACGTGCGTCTATACGGTCAAGATTATCCAGAACGCCTCACAAACGCAGGATTCAAGGTTACAACCTTTGATGCCGCTAAAGAATTGCCTGAAGAATGGTATGCAAAGTATGCTTTACCAAAGCGCGAAATGCTTTACGTCTGTACCAAATAAGGCCATACCCTTTTTGACGTGGCGAGCGGAGCGATCCCACGACCACAAAACCCAGCATAAAAAAACCCGCGGCCAATGGCCGCGGGTTTTTAGTATCACTTATTTAGTAGCGGTTTATTTCAACCAACCAGCTATCATTTGTTGCATTTTCTCTTCTTCCTCTTGAGCCAATAACGGATCAACTAGAATACGACCACTGTGCTCATCGATCATGATTTTCTTGCGCTGTGCCAATTCCATTTGACGCTGTGGTGGAATTACAAAGAATGAACCTGCAGAAGCTCCGCGCTCTACCGAAACAACAGCCAACTTATTTTTAGTTGCACTGCGAATACGGTCATACGCCTCAACCAAACGAGTCTCGATAGTACCCTTGGTCTCTTGAGACTTCGCAAGAAGCATTTCCTCTTCTTTCTGCGTTTCAGACATGATGCTGTCCAATTCAGCAACTTTATGCTCAAGGTGCTGCTTGCGCTCTGCTAGACGCTCTCCAGCCTCTGCATTCACCTCTTTCTTAGCATCCATGCGCGCACTAAATTCCTTAATACGCTTTTCAGCCAATTGAATTTCTAACTCTTGGTACTCAATCTCCTTAGCGACGGCTTCAAACTCGCGGTTGTTGCGAACCTGATCCTGATCCTTAGCATATTTCGCTTTTTTCTCTTCGCTTTCTTTGATTAAGAGTAATTTATCCTTGATATCTTGATCTAGATCTGCAATCTCGTTGTTTACTTTCTCCATACGAGTTTCCAAACCAGCTACTTCGCTTTCTAAATCTTCAACCTCCAATGGAAGTTCACCACGCATTGCGCGAATCTCGTCGATACGACGATCAATGATCTGAAGATCGTAAAGTGCTCTTAGCTTGTCTTCTACGCTGATCTCTTTTGCCTTCTTAGCCATACTAATAGTACTGTATAGGATTTGTGTTGACCTCAGTTGTGAGGACGGCAAATTTAGGGAATTTTTTCTCAATGAACTCAGCAATTAAGCCGATTGTAAACTGCTCACTTTCAAAATGTCCTACATCTAATATTGCCAAGCTTCCGTCTGCATCAAAAAACTGGTGGTACTTGTAATCCGCCGTGAGGAAAACATCCGCTTTCACCGCCTTCGCCGCACCAAGCAAAAAACTACCCGAGCCCCCACAAACAGCGACAGTACGCACATTTTCAGAGGTAGGCTTGGTGTATTTTATCGTGGTGCTAAAAGTCGTTTTCACCTGTTTTAAGAACGCTTCAAACGAAATCGGTTGCGGTAATTCACCGTAGGCCCCCGCGCCATAGTCCGTGGCTTTATTTGCGGTGTTTATCCACTCAAATGCCATCTCCTCATACGGATGAGCTTTGCGTGCCGCATGTTCCACCGCTGATTTAGCAAAATTGGGTACGATAAATTCCAATTTTACCTCTTCCACTTCTTCACGCACACCGATGTCACCAATAACAGGATTTGTTCCCTCCGTCGGCTTAAATGTTCCTTTACCGCTGGTCGTAAAACTGCACTCTTCGTATGCGCTAACCTTTCCTCCACCGGCAGCAAATACCGCTGCAGCGAGCGCATCTCGGTTCATTACAGGCACATATACTTGAAATTTATAGAGCGCATCGGGCATAGGGCTGAGTACTTTATGATCCGTCACGCCTAACAAGGACATGATTTTTGCATTAACCCCCCACAACACATTATCGAGATTCGTATGAATAGCGTAAATCGCAATATTATGCTTGATTGCTTTCATAATGACACGTTCAATGTACGTATGGCCATTAAAGCGCTTCAAACCGCTAAAGACGATGGGGTGATGGGCCACAATGAATTGGACCTTTTTCTCAATAGCTTCGTCTACCACCGATTCCAAACAATCCAGTGCAACCAGTACACCCTGGGTTTCCCAATCTGAATTGCCTACGATGAGGCCGCTGTTATCATACGACTCCTGCAAAGCCGGCGGCGCCCACTCCTCCAGTGCTGTAATAATTTCTCCTATTCTCATAATTCGAATTTAGGGTTCTTCTCCCGCATCGCAATAGCACGCATAAAAAAAGTCCCCGGACCCAAGGGCCCGAGGACTTTATAAGACTCCAACAAGAATTACTTGTTTTCGTTATCCATTTGCTCTTTCAAAGCTGCCAAAGCATCTAGATCACCCATAGTTGAACGCTCTACGTTTTGGTTAGGTACAGCAACGTTTCCGCCTTTGTTACCACCTCCGCTTGCGCTACGGCCTTTCTTAACTTCAACCTCTTTGTAAGTACCTACGTGAGATACCACGATACGACGGTTGTCCTTGTTGAATTCAATTACTTTGAACTCAGCAGTTTCGCCTTTTTCAAGCTTGGCACCATCTTCTTTCGTAATGTGACGTGCAGGACAGTAAGCTTCAACGCCGTCATAGCCTTCAAACTTAACATCACCACCCTTATCACCAGAGTTGATCATTGTACCGGTAACAGTCTTACCTACCGCAAATGCATCAGTATATGCATCCCATGGGTTAGACTCAACTTGCTTGTGACCTAAACTCAAACGACGGTTATCTGCATCGATATCAAGAACTACAACCTCTAGCTTAGCGCCAATTGAAGTAAACTCTGACGGGTGCTTGATTTTCTTCGTCCAGCTCAAATCTGAAATGTGAATCAAACCATCAATACCTTCTTCCAGTTCTAAGAAAATACCGAAGTTGGTGAAGTTACGTACCGTACCCTCGTGCTTAGAGCCTTGCGGGTATTTAGTAGTAATATCCGTCCATGGATCAGTAGTCAATTGCTTGATACCCAAGCTCATCTTACGATCTTCACGGTCTAGAGTTAATACTTCAGTTTCAACTTCGTCACCGACTTTCATGAAATCACCAGCACTACGCAAGTGTGCAGACCAGCTCATTTCACTCACGTGAATCAAACCTTCAACTCCTGGAAGGATTTCAACAAACGCACCGTAATCTGCCAATACGACTACTTTACCTTTCACCTTGTCACCAACGCTTAGGTTTTCATCTAGGGCATCCCATGGGTGCTTCTCAAGTTGCTTAAGACCTAATTGGATACGTGTTTTACCTTCATCGAAATCAAGGATTACAACGTTGATTTTTTGATCCAATTCTACCACTTCAGACGGGTGGTTGATACGGCTCCAGCTCAAATCAGTGATGTGAACCAAACCATCTACACCGCCCAAATCGATGAATACACCGTACGACGTGATGTTCTTAACGGTACCTTCGAGAACTTGTCCTTTCTCCAATTTACCGATGATTTCTTTTTTCTGTTCTTCAAGATCAGCTTCGATAAGCGCCTTGTGAGAAACAACAACGTTTTTGAATTCGTGATTGATTTTAACCACTTTGAACTCCATTGTCTTATCTACATACTGGTCGTAATCGCGGATTGGCTTAACGTCAATCTGTGATCCTGGCAAGAATGCCTCTAGACCGAATACATCTACGATCATACCACCCTTAGTACGCGCCTTAACGTAACCTTTAACGATTTCATCGTTATCGTGTGCTTCGTTAACACGGTCCCAAGCTTTGATAGAACGTGCTTTTCTGTGTGATAATACCAACTGACCGTTTTTGTCTTCCTGACGATCAACCAATACTTCTACTGTATCGCCAACTGCTAATTCTGGGTTGTAACGGAACTCGTTCAAGCTCACTACACCTTCACTCTTAGAGTTGATGTCGATAATTACTTCACGGTCAGTCTTCACGGTAACTTTACCTTCAACGACCTGGTGTTCTACTGAAGAACCTAATGTTTCAGCATATAGATCAACCAACGCTTGACGTTCGCCGCTATCTGCTATTGAGTCACCTTCTACATCTGCCCAACTAAATGCAGGAGCTTCAGGAACTACTTCCTCAGCAACTTCTTCAGTTACGGCTGCAACAGGAGCCTCAGGAACTACTTCCTCAGCAACTTCTTCAGTTGCGGCTGCAACAGGCGTTTCTTCTACGGTTTCTTCTACTTTTGGAGCCTCCTGAGCTGGAGTCTCTTTCTGTACCTCTTCTGCAGGTACTTGATTCTCTTCTGACATGAGAGATTTACTTGTATCTCAGAGCCTTGCACACACTTCCCATTGACTCTTAAGAGTGGTTGTAGTTTTTAGTAATCCCGCTCGGTGGTGTGCTTCATGTCCGAAAAGGGGTGCAAATATATAAACTTATCACACATAAAACCACTGTAAATCAAACAAAAAGGCCTCGGAAAACGAATTTTCCGAGGCCTGTGTTTCTTTTGTCTAATCGGACTACTTCAATTGGTCCTTCAGTAGTTCTGTGGTTGTTGAACCAGGTCGCTCAATTGGCATCCCCATAGCTCTGTCCCAAATCAAATTAGATAAGGTTCCTAACGAACGTGCCACACCAAACAATACCGTGTAGAATTCATATTCTACCAATCCGTAATGCGTCAATAACTGACCACTGTGTGCATCTACATTAGGCCAAGGATTTTTTACTTTTCCTGTCGCGCTCAAGATATCCGGCACGACCTCATAGATCATGCTTACAATCTTGAACAATTCAGAATTAGGCATTTTAGCTTGTGCGAATTCGCGTTGCGCGGTGTAACGTGGATCAGTCTTGCGCAATACTGCATGTCCGAATCCAGGGATTACTTTACCGTCGGCCAACGTCTTCTTACAATAGCTTGCGATCTGTTCTTTGGTCGGTAAACCACCGCCCAATTCCTGACGCATATTATTGATCCAACGAATAACTTCTTGGTTTGCCAGTCCATGCAATGGTCCGGCCAAACCGTTCATACCCGCAGCGAAACTCAAATACGCATCACTCAATGCAGATCCTACCAAATGAACCGTATGCGCACTCACATTACCACCTTCGTGATCCGCGTGAATGGTCATGTACAAACGCATCAACTCCTTGAATTCATCATTATCAAAGCCTAACATATGTGCGAAATTACCCGCCCAGTCTAAACTAGGATCTGGTTCAATATGCTGGTCGTTGTGGTACATACGACGGTAGATGTAAGCAGCAACACGCGGCAATCGGGCAATCAGATTCATTGCATCTTCATACGTCGAATCCCAATATTCACTTTTATGCACCCCGCGGCTGTACGCTTTTGCAAATTCACTCTCTGTACGCATCGCCATAATGGCCACAGTAAACTGGGTCATGGGGTGCGTGCGAGTTGGTAATGCGTCTATGGCTTTAAACACGTGAACTGGTACGTTATTACGACGAACCCAGTTGTTACTCAAACGACGTGCTTCTGCCTCCGTTGGCACTTCATTCATCAACATCAAATGGAATAACCCTTCTGGTAAAGGTTGCTCACCACCGGGGTACTTCGGTAATTTCTCTTGAAGTTCAGGAATGCTGTAACCACGGAAACGGATTCCTTCTTCAGGGTCCAATTTTGAAGTCTCACAAATAAGTGCTGGCATGCCACGCATACCACCATAGAGTTGGCTCACCTTAATCTCGCCAATAGTTTTATCACCATTAGCTTTCAGAAAAGCCTTGGTATCGGCTACGATGTCTGGAAAGATGTCTCTAAACTGTTCTTTAATTTTTTCCATGATAGATGATAGGTTTCTGGTGTTATTAGCTAATGAATCTGAAGTTTTTACCAGGGAAAATTGCATTTTCTCCTAACTCTTCTTCAATTCTCAAAAGTTGATTGTATTTCGCCATACGATCTGAACGGGAAGCTGAACCGGTTTTGATTTGACCGGTGTTCAATGCAACTGCTAAATCAGCGATCGTTGCATCTTCAGTTTCACCTGATCTGTGCGACATTACAGCGGTCATCATGTGGCGGTTAGCAAGGGTAACGGTATTAATCGTCTCAGTCAAAGTACCGATCTGGTTAACCTTCACGAGAACAGAATTCGCACTACCCTCCTTAATGCCTCGAGCTACACGTTTCTCGTTGGTAACAAACAAATCGTCTCCTACCAATTGGACCTTATCGCCAATCTTGGCGTGAAGTTTCGCCCAACCGGCCCAATCGTCTTCATGTAGTCCGTCTTCAATAGAAGCAATCGGGTATTTTTCAATCCAGTTTGCCCAGTAATCTACCATTTCGTCCGAAGTCAATTCACGACCGTCGCTCTTGTGGAATACATAGGTACCTTTCTCTTCATTGTAAAATTCAGAAGCAGCAGCATCCATAGCAATCCATATATCAACACCTGGCTTGTACCCTGCTTTCTCGATACTTTCAAGAATGATTTCAAGCGCTTCTTCATTTGAGCCAATAGAAGGGGCAAAGCCACCCTCATCACCAACATTAGTTGAGTATCCTTTGCTCTTCAACACTTTCTTTAAGTTGTGGAATACTTCAGTACCCATGCGTAATGCTTGGCTGAATGATTCAGCACCAAAAGGCATGACCATGAACTCTTGAAAGTCTATTGAATTATCTGCGTGCGAACCACCGTTTAAGATGTTCATCATCGGAACAGGAAGCGTACGCGCATTAACACCACCAATATACCGGTACAACGACTGACCAGTGCTTTCAGCCGCAGCTTTAGCTACTGCCAAAGAAACCGCCAAAATAGCGTTAGCACCTAATTTTCCTTTATTTTCTGTACCGTCTAAATCAATCATCATTTGATCAATTTCAGCTTGCTCGGTAACGATCTCGCCTTCCAATTCAGGCGCGATAATATCATTTACAT
>ERZ887849.1688-NODE-1688-length-19806-cov-9.405397_pt1 | contig 19806 bp, 14 predicted proteins | sample MGYA00521267_ERZ887849 | MGnify/ENA primary metagenome ERZ887849 (study PRJEB32303, sample SAMEA104408601) | aquatic metagenome | biome: Brackish water; feature: Pelagic; material: water | place: Baltic Sea | collected 2014-06-06T16:11:00 | depth 2,863 m ... | reverse complement strand
TTTGCTAAACGACGAATAAGCGTGCTGGAATCAAAATGATTCTTAGCTTCGGATTCATCTGTTCAAACAGCGAAGCGGGCGTATTGTCCCTCATTCGGGTTTCTAAAGAAAGCCAACCCACAACCAGTTCCTAATAATTTTCCACCAACATTTCCTTTTGGTCGGATTAGTTTCGAAAACCCCATGATACTGATAGCCCTGTAGCGGCTCCAGAAACCATAGAACTGATAAAAAACCAAAGTTAAGTTCGTGTTTAAAGTCATTAAGAATAGATGATTTCGCCTTCTTCCACTAAGTTTTCTCCTTTTAAACGAAGGAACAATTGTATAAGAGCTACAACATCTTTTTCACAATAAAGTTTAATTCGGGGTAAATCTTTTTCTTCATAATAAACGCGGGCGACATCGGCTCCTGAAATATCGTCTTTCGGTGTTGGTATATTGAACACATGACAAAGCAAGGCCAAAGAAGTATAGGCTTTAAAGTCGCCGAATTTCCACAATTCCATCGTGTCCAAATGTGGAATGTCCCACGGTTTTTTTCCCGCCAAATCGAGCACATGCGGAATCTTCATCCCATTAATCAACATTCGACGGCAGATGTAAGGGAAGTCAAACTCTTTCGCATTGTGTCCACAGAGAATGGGAAATCGAGAACCAGATTCTTCTAACAGCTCTATAAATCCTTTAAGCAAAGTCTCCTCATCAGAATGAAAATAACTTTTCATTCTGATTTCACGACCCGTTCTTGTTTCGTGAATGAAGCCCACAGAAATACAGACGATTTTACCAAACTCTGCGAAAATTCCTCCCCGCATATCCCAAAGTTCTTCGTAGGTATTATCTTCTTTCTTTTGAAAGCGCGTTTTCGCTTCGAACAATACTTTTCCTTTTTCGTCCAGATCTTCGTATTTATATACTTGTGGAGTCGTTTCTATATCCAGAAATAAAATTTTCTCAATAGGTACTTTTTCTAACATAATTTTAGTCTTATTTACTTGAAGATAAGGAAAAATTGCGCTCGTCTCTAAAAAATCACGATTTTTGTTATCGCAATGGCAGAAGAATTAATTATCACAAAAGGGAACAAGGAGGGTGTTTATAAATCCCTTCTGCCTCAAATAAAAGCACTGACCACTGGCGAACCTGATTTGGTGGCCAATTGTGCAAACATCATCGCGACGCTGAAAGCAACGTTCGGGTTTTTCTGGGTAGGGTTTTACTTCGTGAAGAATGATGAACTTGTCCTCGGTCCGTTTCAAGGTCCAATTGCCTGCACAAGAATTACTTTTGGAAAAGGCGTTTGTGGTTCAGCTTGGAAAGAAAAAGCAACCTTTCTGGTTCCAGACGTAGCCGCATTTCCAGGACATATTGCTTGTAGTTCAGCTTCAAAAAGCGAAATTGTTATTCCAATTTTAAAAGAAAACATCGTCCTTGCCGTTTTGGATGTAGACAGTGATCGACTCAATGATTTTGACGGAATCGATAAAAAATACTTAGAAGAATTATGTCAATACGTTTCGGAATTGTTTTAAGTATTGCCCTTCTCTTAGGTGCTTGTGCTCAAGTGGAACCATTGTCAGGTGGCGAGCAGGACAGAATTGCGCCCAAACCAAACATGGAGAAAATGTCTCCGCCAAATGGAAGCACAAATTATTCTGGCAATCAAATTTCAATTCCTTTTGATGAGTTTATTCGCTTGAATAATCCAGGAGAAAATATTATTGTTATTCCTCCAGATATCAAGCCCAAAGCAAAGATCAAAAACAAAACGATCGTGCTTTCTTGGGACGAAACAATGAAGCCCAATACGACTTATGCTTTCTATTTAAATGGGGCCATTCAAGATTATGCGGAAAAGAACGATTCGTTGATGAGTTTCGTTGTTTCTACAGGAACTACTATCGACAGTCTAACATCGACTTTTACAGTGCGTGATGCCTTTAGTAAAGAGCCTTTGTCCAATCAAACGGTTGGGTTTTACGAAGTGTTTTCAGATACAATACTGCCTAATTATTTTAGTAAAACGGATCAATTTGGAAAGGCAACACTTTCGTATATGAAGCCTGGAGAATATGAACTTGTGACGTTTTCAGACCTAAATAAAAACTTGAAACCTGAAAAAAACGAAGGCTTCGGGTTTAGAATGGGGAAAATTAATTTGACAGAATCTACTGCCGATTCCATTCCTGTTTTGCTTTCGCCAGCAGAGCAAACACCGCAAATTACCACGCTAAAATTGAATCCCCCGGGTAGTTTAATTATTGGCGCCAATCATTCTCTGAAAAACTCTATTATCACATTGAATGGTCAAAACTTGCCCGAAGAATCGTTTGTTTATTATTCAAATGATTCTTTGCTCGCTCCTTTCTCTTATTCTGATTCAACAAATTATGAGTTAATTGTTGAAAATGCCGATTGGGCCGACACCTCTTCATTTCGAATGACACAAGGTGAAAAAAATGCTGCTTTTTCTTTGAGTTTAAGGAAAAAGACTGCTTTTTTCCATGATGAGACAATTGTACTAGTCGCTAATCAGCATCTTTCCTCAATCGATATTCCATCGGTCACTTTGATGAACGCAGCGGACAGTTCGGCTATTCCCATATGGAGAATAAAACTGCGTGGAGCGACGATTGAATTGGATTTTGATCGAAAGTCAGAAATCAAATCTGTTTGGTTGAAGATTCCAGCATCCACCATCTTAGCCGAACATAATCGAAATGAAGACACTTTGCTCTTTAAAATAGATTGTTTGACTGCTAAGGAAGTGGGGGTTTTAAACGTCCAATTCGAAGGGTATGAAACAGCAATAATTGTTGATTTAGTCTCGAAAGGAAAATTAGTTAATCGAATCGCGTTTGAAAAAGGAACTGAATCACATACGTATAAGAATCTTGCTCCCGGCGAATATTCTTTTCGGATTACAATTGATGAAAACGAAAATGGCCGATGGGATGGCGGCGGTTATTCCAAGCAAAAGCTTCCTGAAGATGTCCGCATTTATTTGAAAACGCAAAAAGTGCGGGGCAATTGGGAAACGGATATTCTTCTGAAAAAAGAAGGCGATGGCGAATAATCCGCTTGCTAAATCATTTTCCAAATGGCGCGTTTTAATCCCTGTTTTCATAGGGTTAGCGATTGCCTCGTGGATGATTTATCAGAGTGTAAAGCGAACTACTTTTATCAAAGTTGAAGCGAATACAGGCAATTACAAATGGATCGATTCGAGCGGAAACAAAACGATTGACATACACGATGAGTCTGATTTTATTGCTGTTCCACAAGGCGATTACAATCTAGAAAGTTTCAATAGTATTCTCGCTTCAATCGATTGGGGGTTTCAAGTCTGGTTTTGGTTGCTCATGGCCTTCGTTTTTATGATTGGTCGCGACCTTTTTTATATCATTCGGATTCGGATATTGACCAAAGGAGAATTATCCTGGCGCCGTTCATTTATTGTCATTATGCTTTGGGAATTCGCGTCTGCCCTGTCGCCTGGAGTTGTTGGTGGCGCGGCAGTGGCTATGTTCATCCTCAATCGTGAAAAAATCGCTTTGGGACGTTCAACAGCAATTGTAGTCATTACCGCATTATTGGATAATCTTTTCTATGTTTTGATGATTCCCTTGGTGTTTATTGTAATCGATCAAAACGCGCTTTTTCCTGAATCTGTTGAAGGTTCAAGAAGTATACAGGCAATGTTTTGGACTGGTTTCGCTGTGATAACTTCCATTTGCGCCTTCTTATTTGCTTGCATTTTTATTTTTTCGAATTTGGCAAAAAGCGTTCTTGGTTTTATGTTTCGAATTCCATTTTTGAAGCGTTGGAGAAATTCGGCAATTCAGACGGGTGAAGAAATTTATACTACCTCCAAGGAGCTGAAAAAAGAACCTGTCTCCTTTTGGGTTAAAACATTTCTAAGTACCTGTGGATCTTGGGTTTCGCGTTATTTAGTGATTAACGCCATACTCCAAGCTTTTTTAAACTTGTCTGTTTTCGAACACTTTCTGTTATTGGGTAAACAACTTGTGCTTTGGCTATTCATGCTGATAAGTCCTACGCCTGGAGCGAGTGGTGTTGCCGAATATGCTTTTGGTGAATTGTTGTCTAACTTTACCGCTTCGGCCATGTTGCTTGTTGCATTGGCGTTAATTTGGCGTTTGTTGTCGTATTTTCCCTACCTCATCATTGGAGCGGTTCTGGTTCCGCGATGGTTGAGAGGTCGTTAAGCTTTCTTTTCCTGAATCAATATCTGCTGCTTCAAAGGCAAACCCCAACGGTACCCCCCTAGGCCGCTTGTTATGCTTATTACGCGGTGACAAGGGATCAGAAATGCAATAGGGTTTCGGCCAACCGCTGTTCCAACAGATCGTGAAGCGCCAACTGGTAATTTTAATTTCATAGCTATCTTACCATAAGTAACGGTTTCGCCGATAGGTATTTTTAAAAGTTGATTCCAAACCTCTACTTGAAAGTCGGTTCCAACAGGATAAATAGAAAATTTCTTTTCAGGCCTCCTTAGAGAAATCGCTTCAGCAGCTTGCGCGTGTTCGGCCTTTCGTTCCTCCGTTATTTTTATTCCGGGAAAGTTATCGCTCAATCCAACCACCCCTTCTCTCCAGCTTTTAACAAAGGCCAACCAATGCACTCGTTTTTTAGAACTGCCGACGATAATTTCGCCATACATTGTTTCATGAAAAGAATAGAATAATTCTGCGACACCTTCAACGGGAACGGGTCGAATTCTTATGAACTCCCCATGTTTTATGGAGTGCTTTTTATCAGAAGTTGATTCAAAAAGGTCCGCTTGCATGCTTTCTAAAGGTTTTTACAAAGGAATGTTTCCGTGTTTTTTCCAAGGAAGACTTTCGCTTTTGTTTTCCAATGATTTGAAGGCTGCTATTAACCTTCCTCTAGTTTCTTCGGGAAGAATAACATCATCAACGAAACCTCTTTCAGCAGCACGGTATGGATTTGTGAACTTCTCAGCGTATTCCGCTTCTTTTTCTAACCATTTTGCCTGTGGATCATCGGCTCCAGCAATTTCTCTTTTGAAAATTATTTCTGCCGCTCCCTTCGCTCCCATTACTGCAATTTCTGCTGTTGGCCAAGCAAAGTTTAAATCAGCACCAATGTTTTTAGAGTTCATTACATCAAACGCTCCTCCGTAAGCCTTTCGAGTGATTACAGTGATTCTTGGAACTGTTGCTTCTGAAAAAGCGTATAATAATTTCGCGCCATGAGTGATAATTCCTCGCCACTCCTGGTCTGTTCCTGGCAGGAATCCTGGCACATCTTCTAGCACCAATAATGGAATGTTGAAAGCATCACAGAAACGAACGAATCGAGCTCCTTTTCGTGAAGAATCGATGTCTAAAACTCCTGCCATAGAAGCTGGTTGATTGGCAACAATACCGACGGATCTACCTTCAATTCTCGCAAAACCTACCACTATGTTTTTGGCAAAATCTTCTTGAACTTCACGGAAGCTGTTGTCGTCAATTACACAGTCAATTACCTTTCGGATATCGTAAGGCAAATTGGAATTGTCTGGAATTATACTTTGTATGGTCGTGTTTTTACTTTCGTTGAATTGATATTGGCTCGGTTGCGGTGCCAATTCCTTCGCGTTTTGTGGCACGAAGGTAATTAAGTCTCGAACTTTTTTCAAGCATTCGACATCATTACTCGCTGTAAAATGATTTACTCCGGATTTCTCAGCATGCGATTTTGCACCACCTAAATCTTCAGAAGTTACCTCTTCGTGGGTAACTGTTTTTACCACATTTGGTCCTGTAACAAACATATAGGATGTTTCCTCTACCATGAAAACGAAATCCGTCAAAGCTGGTGAGTATACCGCTCCACCTGCGCAAGGACCCATGATCACAGAAATTTGCGGGATAACACCGGACGCTCGTGTATTTCTGAAAAAGATATCAGCGTAGCCCGCCAATGAAACGACACCTTCCTGAATTCTCGCGCCACCGGAATCATTCAATCCAATCAATGGCGCTCCGTTTTTCATGGCTAGATCCATCAATTTGCAAATTTTCTCAGCATGTGTCTCAGAAAGTGAACCTCCGAGTACGGTGAAATCTTGCGAAAAAACATATATTAAACGGCCGTGAATTGTTCCGTAACCTGTTACTACGCCATCTCCAGGGTAGTGTTTTTTATCTAATCCAAAATAAGTTGATCGGTGTTCAATGAACATTCCTGTTTCTTGAAAAGAGTTTTCGTCAAGAAGCAAAGTGACACGTTCACGAGCGGTTAATTTACCGCCACTGTGCTGTTTTGCTATTCGTTCTTCTCCTCCACCAAGGACGGATTCTTTTCTTCTTTGGATGAGTTGGTCACGTTTTTCCTTCATTTGGGTGCTATTATGGATTGGTGTTTCTGGAGGTAAAGATAAAATATGTTTTTGAAGAGGTTATATTATTAAGATAAAGAAAAACATCTTGTCTAACCAAATAAATAGCAGAAAAATCCAATTCGCAAATTCGCAAAATGACGAATTAATAAGACCTGTAAACCAGTAGCTTAATTCAAACCTCTAAGCAAAATGTATAAACCGCATGGTCCGAAAAGCCAAATGCGTAAACAATATCTTCGGGTTCGCATTTCGCTCAATATGATAGTGCGCCTCACTGAAAATATTTAAGAAATCCGTCACGTTATTCCCCGTAATAAACTTGGAAAAATTCTTTAAAAAACCAGCCTCTTCCTCCGAAACTCTGGCCAATTGTTCATCGGTATAATTCTTTAAAATGCTCTGCCGTACCATATGCAAGGCGTACTCCAAGAATGTTTTTTGTCCTTCTCTTCCTATTCCTGAAACCATGTCTGCCCAGTCCATCATTTCAAGCACATTTTTCTTGTATGAAGACCGCATCAATTCTATAAAAATTATCCTGTTCTTGTCTTCGTTCTCGGCATTCATCAAATGCGCACGAATCAAACAAATATCGCCTTCAACCCTAGCAACCAAGCTTTGCGCTTCGTTTTCCGACAATTCGGTACTGGACTGAACATAATGCGCCACCTCAGCAAAGCCCAATCGCGGTATCTTTTTGAGCTGGGCGCGTGACATTATTGTAGGTAAAATTTTCTCTGTGTTTTCCGCTAAAATCAAAATAATCGTTTTGTCCGCAGGCTCTTCCAGGGTTTTCAACATTTTATTCGCAAAAGTGACATTCATCTCCTCGGCCATCCAAATAATGACCACTTTATATCCGCCTTCAAATGACATTAGGGACAATTTCTTCAGCAGCTCTTTGCTTTCTTCAGCACCAACAATTGGACGGCGTCCTTTGTTATCCGTAAAATTTATCCAGTCGTTCAGATTGAAATAGGCCGATGTTGCAACCGCTTCTCGCCAATTGGCAATCATTCCATCGCTGGTCTTAGATATTGCTTGGACGGTTGGAAAAACAAAATGAACATCGGGATGAATAAGCTGTTTGGTTTTTGAACAAGAAGCGCAAACTCCACAAGAATCCTCCTCCCCTTTGTTTTCGCAAAATAAATATTGCGTGTATGACAAAGCCAAAGCTAAGTTGCCGTATCCGTTTTTTCCTAAAAATAACTGGGCATGACTCATTTTCTCAGAACGGATCTCGTTGATCATTCTTTTCTTCAAGTCTATTTGGCCGACAATCTCACTAAATTGCATATTCCAAAATTAACCAAATTCCTCTCCTCGCAAAGACTTCAATTTCTATTCTTTTGTGCTCTTATCAACAGTTTTTGTCGGCCTAATCTTTTTCTTCTTTATTTTTACACTCTTTAAATCGCCTAATTTAAAAATGCTAAAGAATCTCAGACACCACATCTTGTTGCACGCCATCATTTTTTTATGGGGATTTACGGGTATTTTAGGCAAGCTAATCATGCTCGACAGTATGGTCATCGTTTGGTGGCGCTTGCTAATTGCTTTTGTAGCCCTTTGGCTTTTTCTAAAGATCCGTAAATGGAAATTCCAAGTTTATTCTAGAAAACAGTTGTTCGGAATAATTGGAGTTGGTGCTTTTGTTGGGTTGCATTGGGTTACCTTCTTTCTGGCAATACAATTGTCTACAGCCTCTCTAGCGATATTGTGCTTATCTACAGCAACCTTGCATGTGGCTTGGTTGGAACCAATTATCATGAAAAAGCGCTTTTTGAAAACGGAATTTGTGTTCGGCCTTTTAATAATTGCAGCGCTAATTTTCGTTTCTGGCGATTTTAGCTCGACGGACTATCTCGCTTTGTTTGTTGGATTATTATCTGCTTTATTTGCCTCACTGTTTTCTGTTTTTAATGCTCGTTTAGTCCAAACGAACAAATCGTCAACGATTAGTTTAATTGAGTTTTTTGTAGCTTTCTTTCTCTTGTCGATTTATTTAATTGCAAAAGGAGATTTTAATTCTTCCTTATTCGTTATGACAGCTTCTGACTTTCTTTGGCTCCTGTTTTTGGGTATCGTTTGTACTTCTTTTGCCTTTTTAGTTGTGGTAGATTTAGTAAAACGGTTGGGCGCTTTTACGGTTTCCTTAAGTATCAACATGGAACCTGTTTATACGATTGTCTTGGCAATTGTTATTCTAGGAGAAAATCAACTTTTAAATTACAAGTTCTATGTAGGCGCCATAATTATTGTGCTTGTCGTAGTTGCAAATGGGGTTGTTAAATACTACATGAAAGTGAAAGCGTTGAATAAATTAAAGTAGGTTTTTCGATGAAAGAAAATCCATCCAAAGTTTTGTTTGGTCTCCATTCAACACTCTAGGGAATTTGTTCTGTGCACCCGATTTACCTAAACTGCTCATGAACTCGTAAAACGTTTCATTCGGAATGATTTTTAAAACAGGGTCTTTCAAATTGTATTTACGCGACGACGCATAGTCATCATTTAAGCAGCAAATTTCTTGGTCTATTGACTTCATAACCTCTTCCTCATTCAAATCGCTCGATGCGCCCAAGAACCAGTAATGTCTTAATTCATCGCCATCTGCATACAAACAAAATTCACTCAGATCAGACGAAAAATGCTCTCCTGTCGATTGAATGGCATTATTGATATTGTATAGTGATAAATGCTCTCCCACCAAACTAACGAATTGACGAATTCGGCCCGTTATGATAATCTCATATCTGTGTTTGTCAACAAAACGAACAAGATCACCTATCATATAGCGCCAGAGACCAGCATTCGTTGAAATAACAATCGCGTAGTCTGCCCCCTCTTCAACTTCGTTTAGTGTAAAGGCTTGATGTACATTTCTCAAGGAACCATCGTCCGTGAAATAATCAGAATTAAAAGGAATAAACTCGAAGAAAATTCCATTATTCAACAACAACTCCATTCCCAGCCTATCTGTCCCAGCTTGATAGGCGAAGTATCCTTCACTAGCCAAATACGTGTCAAGATAATGTACTTTATCGCCCAAAACTTTGTTTATTCTTGGTAAATAAGGCTTCATAAACACACCACCGTGCATATACACATGAAAGTTGGGCCATATATCATGAATGGACTTGAGATTGTGGCGTTCAATTATTTTTTCAATCAATAAAATGCACCATGTTGGCACGCCCGCGACGACTCCAATGTTCCATTCAGGTGCCTTTTCCACTATTAACTCCAGTTTCTCCTCCCAGTTTTTGAGTTTCGTAATTTTGTTTCCTGGTTTGGTAAATGGTGTTACAACCGGATTAGTGTACTTTTTCAAAATCCCGCTCAAGTCACCTTCAATATGTGTTTCGTGTTTCACCAATTTAGTGGATCCCCCGACAACTAAAATTCCCGCTTGATAAAATTCCTCTGGCAATTCAAGTTCGTACAATGTTGATAATTGCTTTAATGTCGTCTTTTGAAAAGAACGAATCATATTTATTGTAACTGGAATTCTTTTGCTTGGTGAGCCCGTTGTGCCTGAAGAAAGTGCGTAGTGACGGATTCTTCCCGGCCAAATAATATCACGCTTTCCGTCTATGCAGTCTTTCAACCAGTTATCGTGGAAATCATTGTATTCTGTAATTGGGACTGCGGCCTGAAATGCACCTACCGACTCCTCCTCATTCAGAATGTTTTTGTACCGATATAGTTTCCCAAATTTTGTGTTTTTCGCTCGCTCCAAAAGTTTAACCAAGGTAATTACCTGATGGTAGTATTCCTTCGTTTTATTCTGAGATCGCTTATAAGATAAAGCTGTTGTTTTTTTTATCAGTTTACCAATTATGGGCATGCACTTGCTTTTTTTAAGACTTATTCAAAGTTAGTTTTATTTTATCAAAACAGCTGAAAGCTATTGAATTAAACAAACCTCGGTTCTTTTATGGGTTTAATTGCTTAATTTTGTAACAACAATTTTAACACGATGAAAACCTTTATTGTCCCTCACGACTTTTCTCCTGTAGCAGACTTAGCTTTACAACATGCGGTTACCACAGCTAGCACTATGGAGGCAAAAATTTATGTGCTTCATGTTGTTCCCAAACAAAAAGATATTGCTGCCGCTCAAAAGGAGCTGAAAAAGCATCTTGTAAAATACGAAGGAAATACTGAGGTGGAACCTTATGTTAGAGTGGGCAGTATTTTCGAAGATATCGGTGAATTTGCAGCCGAACATCACGCTGAGCTTATTTTTATGGGTACACACGGAACTAGAGGGTGGCAACACGTAACGGGTTCTTATGCATTAAAAGTGGTAACTAGCTCTAAAGTTCCTTTGATCATTGTACAAAAAGGTGAATTACAACCAACTGGATATGACGACATCGTCGTGCCTTTGGATCTTGAAAAAGAATCGAAGCAAAAATTGACGATTGTTGCTGATTTAGCGATGTATTTCAAATCAAGAGTTCACGTAATTACTACTGAGGAAACCGATGAATTCTTGCGTCATAAAACGGAAGCAAATATTCAATTTGCTCAAAAATTCTTCTCGGAAAGAAAAATCGAAATCACGGTTAAATCCGTAAGCTCTTCTGGATTTGACGAGGAAGTTGTGAAACACGCCATTGAAACAAAGTCAGACTTAATTGCCATTATGAATCTTCACAAAAACAGTTTGTTTGGCACGCTTACCTCTGGTCACGAACCTTACATTATAAACAACGAAGCTGGAATTTCTACTTTGATTGTTAACCCCATGGATTCGCCTTACGGTACGAGTGTTTTGTTCTCTTAAAGGTTTCGAAACGGATTTCTTTAAGATGATTTAACCATGGTCAATGGTCAATGGTCAATTAATTAATTAAAATACTCATCCTTCTTCAAGCGCTCTTTAATCTCTATTAAATTCTGCTCTTTCTTTTTGTCTCTTAAGCGAATAGACGTCTTGGTAAAGTACTTGTGCAACTTAAAGAAAGACACCTGTACCTCATCCCAATGGCGACTATTTTTAATTTTACCCCTTTCCTGTAATTCCCGTTTTAGACGATCAGAAATTTCATGGAAATCATCACGACCGAGGTAATCTAAATCTGCATCGCACATTATTTCTTCGAGCTTATTCTTCGGGTTGTGAGGTACTTTAGTCACGTAAATCAACTCTTTAACTCTATCAATATGTTCCTTGGTGTAGCCAAATTGCGGTAAAATTTCTTCCGCCATTTTTGCCCCATCAGGCTCGTTGTCGTCGTACTTTTCTATGAAACCAGCATCGTGGTAGCTGGATGCTGTTTTAAGCAAGTACAGACCTTCATCTATAATGCCTTCTTGCACGGCAATTGATTCTGCCGCACGAACAACATCCTGCGTATGTTCAAGACAGTGATAATACAATGTGCTATCCAGTTGTTCTTCTAGTAATTGGGTAATTTTACGTTCCGCCTTGAAGTAATTAATGCCACTATAAACAATTAAATCAAGCACTTTTTTAAAGCGTTCATTTGGATATATTCCTTTGCCTCCTTCTGATAACTCTGGTTTAATTCGATCAACTGTGAACATATCGAGCAAATTCTTGCTCTTCGATTCTACTTTTCCTTTGTAGGTGGTGTTAAAAAATGAACTAATATATTCGTATGTATTTCCCGTTACGGTTACTTTTCCTGGTTCGCCCAATGCTTCCATTTGTTGCGCCCTGTTCACCGAAGCTCCCCAAATATCATACGCAAATTTCTTTCTTCCTATTACTCCGGCAGTCACTTCTCCTGTATTTATTCCCAATCTAAGTTTCCAAGTTTGTTCGCCTTTTTTCTTCTCAGCTTTCATGTGATTCGTTACAAAATCTTGCATTTGAAGGCCAGCCAAACACGCCTCAATTGGATTGGAGTTGTTTCGAACTGGAACGCCACCTGCTGCCATATAAGCGTCCCCAATTGTTTTGATTTTTTCGATATTGTTTTGTTCTATTATATCGTCAAACTTAGTGAAAAAGAAATCCAATTGTTCAACGACCTCTGCTGGCTTCAACTTGTCAGAAATTTTTGTAAACCCAACAAAATCAGAAAAAATAACACTCACTTTTTTATACGCTAGTGCCTTGGCCTTTCCTTTCTTTTTGAGCTCATTCATTATATCCGTCGGAATAATGTTCGTAAGAAGGCTTTCGGTTTTGTCTTTTTCTATTTGAAGAAGTCGTTGTTTCTCTAATACCTTATTCCGCTCTTCTTCAATCTGTTTTTTCTGAATCTCAATTTGGACATTTTGAGCTCTAATTTCTTTCGTTCTTTCTTGAATTTTTTCTTCTAGTCTCAATTGCTCAAGTCTTTCTGATTCTAATCTATATCTCAAATAACCAAACAAAAGAATTGCCGCTAAAATTCCACAAATCAGATAGAACCACCAGCGTAACCAAAACGGCGATTCAACGATAATTTTCATCACCGCTGGCGTTTTTGACCATGCTCCTGACCCTTTTCTTGCGTATACCTTCAATACATAGTTGCCAAAATTCAAGGAGTTAAAGTGGATTTCATTGTCCGTCCCTAAAAAGATTTCGCCTTCATTCGAGCCTTCAAGAATATACTTGTATTGAACCAACTCGTGATTGGACATGTCTGAGGGTTGAAAGCGAATCGTGAAACTGCGCTGGGTTCTATCTAAAACCAATTCATCAACGAGCGATAATGGTTTGGATAAAATTTCACTGTCCTTAGACGGTTTTAACCATTCTTGCTCTAGTTTAATTCTAGAAAACTTTACCGTAATATCCGGACTTTGATAAGACAAACTTCTTGGGTCGAAGTAGTTAAATCCATAAATACCCCCAAAAAACAACTTGCCTGAAGCCGAATTCATATAAGCTCCAGCATTCATTTCGTCACTCATTAAACCCTCTACTTCGGTGAAATTAATTGACTTTCCTGTTTCTTGATCTAACTTACAAAGACCCTTATTTGTACTAAGCCAAATTAAACCCTGATCGTCGGCAAGGATACCATAAACAACGTTATTTGGAAGACCAGAGTTTTTATCGAACACTTTCGTTTCGCGTGTTTCCATATTGTGCATCAAAACTCCGGACCCTAATGTTCCAAGCCAATATTCATCTGCGTTTTTGTGCAAAATACTCACAATGTTATCCTTGGTGTATTTGGCCAAAATATCGTTCCTTTCGTAAGGACGAATGTAGGGGGTCGCTTCTGATTCACTCAAGTAATTGAGCCCACCTCCGCTTGTAGCAAACCATATTTTACCATTTATGTCTTTGTAAACAACTCGACATGCCCCAGCGGTGATAGTACGATTCCTTTTCTTGGGGTCGTGCTCAAACTCTTGAATCGTTTTTGTCGCTTTATCATACAACAAAACTCCAGCTTTTGTTCCTATAAATATTTTGTCTTCTCGCCAATCGCACACGGAATAGATCCATGCTTTGTTGGCCCCTCCTTGTTTTGCTGTATAAATAGGCCTGAAGCTATATCCACCTGGACGAATATTCAATTCATAAAGACCGTCTACGCAACCAACAAGAACCTGGTTTGCATTGACAACATTTATCGCAAAAACCGAGTACTCCTTCCGTTCACCACGACCAATATCATTTTGATTTCTATAAAAATGCTCGTACTCACCTTTTACTTTGTTATACCTGGAAAGTGCGTTATCTGTGCCTATAAATAAATACTCGGTAGTGGGGTCTTCACCGAAACACCAGACGCTAGCATTTGGCAGTCCTTTTTTTAAATCGGTCATCGGGCCAACACTATAAAAACCATCCGTAACTGCCTCAAAATTACTCAGTCCTCGTTGAGTCCCAACCCAAAATGTACCCGCATTATCTCTAAATAAAATGTTTATTTCGTTGAAAAGAAGGGCGTGTTTTTGGTAAATATCTTGTGAACTATTAAATATTGTTCCATCATTTTGAAGAGTAAATAAACCTTCGTTTGCAGATGTGAAAAACCAAGAACCTTTTTCTAAATAGAGATCAGTAATATTTAGCCTTCCAAAAGTTTCTCTAAGTTCGCCAAAGCTTTCGTAGAGTTTGTTTTGTTTTTCATAATAACTAAAAACCCCTTGATTCGTCGCTAGAAATATACGATTCTCACCTATTTTCACTATTCTGTTTACCATTGGGGATAACCCATCCCCGGGAAATTCTAAAAGTTTTATGTTATTGGTGATTGGGTTCCAAACGTAAATGCCGTTGTCATTGGTATTAACCAATACTTTTGTTGGGTTAAGTAAAAGAATATTACTTACGTTTTGCAGCTCTGGTCTTCGTTTAAAAGCTTCAAATTTTTTAGTCTTTGTGTTAAAGCGTTGTATGCCGTGTGAGGGACTCGCCATCCAAATATCTTGTTCGTCAGAAACCCAAATATCGTCGATTTGTAAGGCTACGTTCTGACCTAAATTATATGTTTTAAACGTTTCTGTTCGTGGATCATAAACGGTAAGTCCATTGTTCGTTCCAAACCACAATCGCCCATCGTCCGTTTTTCCAGAACACTTGATGAATTCACTTTCTAAGCCTTCGGTGTCATCCGAATTGAAAACCTGAAATTCATAGCCATCAAATTTATTGAGCCCATCTTGGGTCCCTATCCAAAGTGCGTTGGTGAAATCTTGTTGAATAGTCGTAACCGCGCTTTGAGAAAGTCCATTGGTAATCGTGAAGTTTCGAAAACGATAAGCGGTCTGCGAAAAACTATACGCAGAAACGAAAAGCAATAAAAACAAAAAAGTGCTACTTCGTATCATATTCTCTGAACGATTTTATAACAAAGTAACACAAATTTATGTAATGAAAAAGCGCTGTTTAATTCGCTGGAGCTGCACCCGCTGCTGGAACACCGTTAATAGCTGAATTTTCTAAATCTCTATCAAACATATACATACCTCCTTTGTCGCCACCAATGAGCCTAATTTTATCCAAAATTGTTCGCGCTAAAGCTTCCTCTTCCAGTTGCTCCGCAACATACCATTGAATAAAATTGTGGGTAGTATAATCTTTTTCCTTCAAACAAATATCTACAATGTTGTTTATGCTTTCTGTCACTTCAAGCTCATGCTCTAAAAGAAGTTCGAAAATTTTTTCTAAATTCTTAAACTCAACCGGCGGCTGTTCTGTTGCTGGAATTATTGCTTTTCCCCCTCTTTCGTTGATGAATTTAACCAACTTCAACATATGAAATCTTTCTTCATCAGCATGTTGGTACATAAACTTCGCTGTTCCACTTAAACCATTGCACTCTGCCCAAGAGGCCATTGCAAGGTAAAATTGTGAAGAAGATAATTCTTTTATAATTTGAGCGTTCAACGCTTTTTCTATTTTCTTATTCATAAGAATGTGCTTTCTTTTATATAACAAAATTAACAAACACTTGTTTACAAGGTTACAATCGTCCTGCGAAATAATCGTAAATTTGCATAAATTACAATAAATTATATGTCTCGTAAAAAAAAAGACAAATCAAAAAAACACAAATCAAGTCTTCAAAATCTTATCCGTCGCTTTTTTGAAAAGAACTCAACAGGAGTTTTTACACACCAGCAAATATGCGGTGCTCTTGAAATAAAAGAAAATGCGCTTAGAAAGTTAACCTATGATATTCTTCAAGATTATAGTAAGGATAATTACTTGAAGGCTATTTCACATGGTCAATACAAACTCAACCATTCCGATGGAAATTTTGTCGTTGGATATCTCGACACAACCATGCGCGGTGCCGGATTTGTAAGTGTAGACGAAAATGAAAGCGATGTTTTCATCGCTCCGCACAACATCAACCAGTCTATGGCGGGTGACTTAGTGAAGGTTCAAGTGACCAAACAAGGGTCTGGTCGCTGGGAAGGAAAAGTAATTGAGGTTGTCGAAAGAGAACGAACTCAATTTGTCGGCACTTTAGAATTACACGAAAAATTTGCTTTTTTAATTCCTGACAACGCTAGAGTGGGAACAGATATTTACATACCCAAAGAAAAATTAAAAGGTGCGAAAAACAAGGATCGTGCTTTGGTTCAAATTACGGTTTGGCCAAAATCTGCAGAAAACCCGTTCGGTGAAGTACTCGAAATATTAAGCGGCAGCAATCCGAACGATAACGAAATGATCAGTATTCTTTGTAATCAAGGAATTGACTACGTTTTTCCACAAGAAGTTTTACAAGAAGCGGAAGCAGTAGGAGTGGCTTTGGATCCCGAAGAGGTTAAAAACAGACGCGATATGCGTTCCGTTACGACCTTCACCATCGACCCAGTTGATGCTAAGGATTTTGATGATGCGCTATCCATTCAAAAATTAAAAAATGGCAATTGGGAAATTGGCGTTCATATCGCTGATGTGAGTCATTATGTGAGGCCTGGAAGCGCCATGGATAAGGAAGCGTTGAAGCGTTCTAATTCTGTTTATTTGGTCGATAGAGTTATTCCTATGCTGCCCGAACAGCTTTCTAATGTGGCATGCAGTCTTCGTCCAGATGAAGATAAATACACGTTTTCTGCTGTTTTTGAAATGGACGAAACCGGAAAAATTTTCAATGAGTGGTTTGGAAAAACGGTTATACATTCAGACAAACGATATGCATACGAAAACGCACAAGCAATCATCGAAGGTGGTGAAGGAGAATTCAAAGATGAAATTCTTTTGTTCGATAAAATCGCAAAGATTCTTAGAGATAGGCGTATGAAAAAAGGTGCGCTTTCGATTGAATCTGAAGAAGTGCGTTTTAAATTAGACAAAGAGGGTTATCCTGAAAGTTTGATAATCAAAGTCTCGAAAGATGCCAATAAATTAATCGAAGAATTCATGTTGCTTGCCAACAGAAAAGTAGCTGAATTTATAGGAAAAAAGAAAAAGGGAGAATCCTTAATTCCTTTTGTTTACCGTGTTCACGATAATCCGGATCCAGCTAAGGTGGAGCTTTTCAAAACCTTTATTAATAAGTTTGGTTACAATATTGAATTCACAAATATGGATCAAATCGCGCAAAAAATGAATGCGCTTTTAGACGATATTCGTTACAAAAACGAGTATGGTTTGATTCAAAATATGGCGATACGTTCAATGTCAAAAGCCACGTATGAAATGCAAAATATCGGTCATTATGGTTTAGCATTTCAGCATTACACCCACTTTACATCACCCATTCGTCGGTATGCTGATTTGATTGTACACCGTATTCTTCAAGAGGAATTAACGACGCAAAAACATCGATACGGAAATGATTTAAATGATGTTTGTAAACGTATTTCCCGAATGGAACGCAAAGCTTCTGAAGCGGAACGAGAATCCACGAAATACTTCCAAGTTTTGTTTATTCAAGATAAAGTTGGTGAAGAATTTGCCGGAACAATTTCTGGAATTGCCGATCATGGAATGTATGTAAAAATGGATGAAAATAAATGCGAAGGTATGGTGCCAATGAATGAAATACCAGGAGATAATTTTTATTTCGACTCCGATAAATTTCAGATTACAGGCAAGAAAACGAGTAAAACCTTCAATCTTGGCGATAAAGTAACCGTGAGAATTTACGAGGTTCATTTGCGTAAACGTCAAATTGATTTGGAATTAATAGAGGGTTAAATTTCTGTTTTATTATGGATGGTTATAGAACGTAAATGACGCTGATTGTAATATATAATATAGTCAGTGTACTATAGTCTGAAATCTAAATTTCTATTATTTCCTCCTTCAATACCACATCATCAATGGAAATTAACTTTCCGTTTTTGTACACATAGAGGTGAACTAATTTTCCGTTTTTAGCGAACTCTAGTCGGCAACCATGACGTTTTCCATTCTTGTATTTAATTTCATCTGAGCGGCGACCGTTGTCGAACCAAAGTTTGTGTTTACCATTTGGTAATCCGTTTTTGAATTTCCCAACAAAGGCTTTTTTACCGTTTCGATATTTGTACACCCATTTTCCTTCTCTAATTCCATTTTGAAAAGTTCCCTTTTCTTGTTGATCTCCTATGAAATAATAGTAATCACCCTCTACCGATTCGTATGCGTATCGTTTTTGTTGAATAACAGTTCCCGTGCTGTCGTAATCAATAATATCACCTTCATATTTGCCTTTGTAAAAGGTTTCTAATCTTCGAGTTTCACCATTTTTATAATACCAAAACCACTCACCCGTTGGCAAATCATTGAAATATCTTCCTTTTTGTTCTATTGAATTATCCGGAAAATAGTAATACCACATTCCCTCTTTTTTCCCATCCTGATAACTTCCTTTTGAATACAATCCACCTTCAGAAGTATACGTTTGCCAAAGACTGTCTTTTATTCCGTCTTCATTGAACCAACCTTGGGCAATCAAAGAGTCGTTTCGAAAAACTTCAGATAAAGCTTGTTCTCCATTATCTTGAAAATTTCTTTGAATTCCATTCTTCAAACTATTCATCAGCACATATCTTGATTTTAATTTGCCGTTGGTATGAAATTCTTCCTCAAAATCAAATGGAATACTCTGTACTACTTGATCATAAATTAGTTGACCATTTTCATAAATTTCCTGTGATAGTAGTTTACCATTGTTATCAAAAGTCTGCCAAATACCCTCTTTTTTACCGTTGATAGATCGGTTTATTCTTTGTTCATCTGAAATTTTACCGTCTGTAATACTCTTGATGGTGATAAGATTGCCTGTATTTTGATCATACTCTTTCAAAAAATCATTTATTTCTCCTTTATCATAGTTTCCTTCTTCTACTAATTTTCCAGCCTTAAATCGCTTATAAGGGCCTTGCAGTGTGTCGTTGATATAAAAACCGTTGAATTCAATAATTTGAATAGAATCGTAAACTAAATACTGACCATTCTTTAAATTATTCGCGTAGGTGATAGATCTTTTTATTTCTCCTTTTTCGGAGTAAAAAAGCCAGGTACTATCCAAGCCATTAGAATTCCATTTTCCGTAACTGCTAATTTGACCAGATTCAAACCAATTGGTCCAATAACCAATTGGTTTATTGTTTTTAAAATAACCTCTAGAAGATTGTTTACCAGAAGGATAGGTGTATTTTTTTAGCACTAAACCGGTGTCGTTTTGAGAATATACGATAAACGAAATCAAAAAACAAGTGAGATATGAAAGTGCGCTTTTGATAATAAACTATATTAAAAGATTAATAAATTAAAAATCTACTATTATTATTAAGGCTGTTGATATGTGTTAAACTTTTTGAATAAAATACGTTAATCTAAGTTGTAAACTTTTATTCGTCTTTTATCAACAGGACCAAATTACAGAAAGTTTTGATTTCTAAGGTTATTAGACATACTATTCACAATTTAGAAATTTTGGTGTTAGTTTAAAAGTTTATAAGCCTATTTATAAAAATGTGGTAGATAACTCTGTGCATAACTTTGAATAAAAACCCGCTAACTTTTCTAGGAATATTTAATTGTGTTTTGGT
>ERZ887849.1685-NODE-1685-length-19837-cov-13.494793_pt1 | contig 19837 bp, 16 predicted proteins | sample MGYA00521267_ERZ887849 | MGnify/ENA primary metagenome ERZ887849 (study PRJEB32303, sample SAMEA104408601) | aquatic metagenome | biome: Brackish water; feature: Pelagic; material: water | place: Baltic Sea | collected 2014-06-06T16:11:00 | depth 2,863 m ... | reverse complement strand
TGAAAACTTTCTAAATCTTCACCAAAAAAGTTCGATTTCACTCCCCTCTGCTCCACTTTTTATTCCCAAAAATAATTTTTTATTCTTGGGAATAATTTTTTATGAAAATAACTAAATCATCACTAAAACAGTTCGACTTTACTCCCTTTGACTCCACTTTTTATTCCCAAGAATAAAAAGTGACCCAAACTTGTGATAGTTCGAACTTTAGAAAAGATCTTGTCCTAGTTTTTGAAACTCATGATGAATAGAAAAAAAACGCAAACTAGGTTTCGGGTTCGACTATAAGCTCTGCTTTACTTCTTTCGAAAAAAACCTAAGAGTAACAATAAAAAATCATATCTTTTTGAAAAATTTTTAATTTAACTTACAGGTGAACTTATAATACAGAAATGAAATTAAAATACAAACTATCAAAATCAACATTCATAAGAGGGCTTCAGTGTGAGAAGTCACTCTACTTACATAAACATTTTTATAGACTAAAAGACCCAGTACCGGCAGAACAAAAAGCTAAATTTGATCAAGGTAACATAATTGGACTTTTAGCCCAACAACTGTTCCCAGGTGGTGTAGATGCATCGCCCAATGATTATTACAAAATCGCTGAAGCTGTCGAAACAACAAAAAAATTAATTGATAATAATGAATCTATAATTTATGAAGCAACTTTTTGCTTTAACGGCATTCTGGCTGCATTGGACATTTTAGTAAAAGATGATGATGGATGGAAAGCCTATGAAGTTAAAAGTTCAACTAAGGTGACGGAGACTTATTTAAAAGATGCCGCAATACAATATTATACGATCATCAACTCTGGTATTGAACTAAAAGACATTTCTGTAATTCACATTAACAATAAATATATTAGAAATAATGAACTAAAAATTCAAAAATTATTTTCCATAGAATCTGTTCATGATCAAGTTCTAGAATATCTGCCAATAATTCCAAATGAAATAAACAAATTAAACTATGTTATCGACAGTGATAAAGTACCTGAAATTGATATTGGCCCTCACTGTAATAATCCTTATGACTGTGATTTCAAAGGAGTCTGTTGGAAACACATTCCAGACTACTCCATTTTCGATATTTCTAGATTGAAAACAAAGAAAAAATTTGAGCTTTACAAAAAAGGGATAATAACACTTAATCAAATTGACACTGACAATAATTTTTTAAACAAAAAACAACTTCTGCAGGTAAAATCTGAAATAGAGGGTTTATCTCATATTAATAAAAAAGAAATAAAAAATTTCACAAGTGGATTAAATTATCCTTTATACTTTTTAGATTTTGAAACCATTGGTCCAGCGGTCCCTATATTTGAAAATACCAAACCCTACCAACAAATCGTATTTCAATATTCGCTTCACATTAAGAAACAATCCAATTCTAAGATTTTACATAAAGAATATCTTGCAGACCCAACCCAAGATCCTAGGACTATGTTTGTTGAACAACTCATAAAAGATTGTGACACCTATGGAGATATTTTGGTTTATAATATTGGATTTGAAAGAGGTAAATTAAATGATTTAATTGAAGATTTTCCTCAATTTTCATATGAATTAAGACAAATAATAGATAGACTTAAAGATCTCATGATTCCATTTCAAAAAAGATGGTATTACACCCCACAGATGAAAGGTAGTTATTCAATAAAATATGTCCTTCCGGCCTTGGTTCCTGACCTCTCCTATGACACCCTTAATATTAAAGATGGGGGAACAGCATCTAACACCTTTCTTGCAATGGTGAACGGGACCTTTGAAGGAGATTATCGAAAAACAAGGGAGCAGTTACTGGAATATTGTGCTCTAGACAGTTATGCGATGTTTAAAATACTACAAAAACTATATGAAATTTGAATAGTATTAATTTATTTTTGACAAGTGATAAGAATTAATTAAATCTTCTTGAATAATATCACCATTACATAAATGTAACTCATATTGGTTCTTGTCTTTGTTTTTTCTGATAAGAAATGGTGACCTGCAAACTTTAAATCTATAAACTAATGCTTTATATCCCGCTTTTGTTCCCTCATTCTGAAGAGTTCTGTATACATGTTTTGAACAAGATTCTTCAAATAAGCAAACTCCTTTTAAACTGTTAGGTACTATAAACCAATACAATCTAATAGCGAATTTAAAAAAATATTTCAAAATTTAGTTTTTTTTAGAATTTTTAGTAAATTTAAAGCTTTTAATTTTAACTAACCAATTTTTCATGATAACCAATTACATTCTTATTTCTATTGCGGCCCTGTTTGTTATTTGGGTACTAAAAGATTTTTTTCAAAAAGAAAATACAATTAAGCGAAATTTTCCTGTTTTTGGAAATTTGAGATTTTTATTTATTGCTCTCGGTCCGGCTATAAGACAATATTTTATTGCTAATAACAGAGACGAACTTCCTTTTAATAGAAGTCAACGAAACTGGATAGATTCATCTTCAAAAAAAGAAAATAATTATGAGGGCTTTGGTACTGATAAAGACCTTTACCATCCCGGACATATATTTGTTAATCCAAAAATGTTTCCATTCAAAGTTGATACTAATCATATTAATCATGAAAATAATGATCCGTATTTCATACCATGTGCTAAAGTGATTGGGTTAAAACACAATAGGAAATCTCCATTTAGGCCATATTCAATTGTCAATATTTCAGCAATGAGCTATGGAAGTTTATCAAAAAATGCACAATCTGCTTTAAATATAGGCGCTTCAATGGTTGGGTGCTACCACAATACTGGTGAAGGCGGATTAAGTCCTTATCACATGAAAGGAGCAGATGTTATGTTTCATATTGGAACAGGGTATTTTGGCTGTGGGAAAGATGGCGAAGATGGGAAACGTTATTTTGACTTTGATACTTTCAAGACACTTGTTTTAGATAAATATCCTGGAAAAGTAAAAGCCATTGAAATCAAGTTATCTCAGGGAGCAAAACCAGGTAAAGGTGGGGTTTTACCTGCTAAAAAGAACACCAAAGAAATTGCCGCTATAAGGGGTGTTAAACCCGGCGTTGATGTATTATCCCCCAACTATCACACGGCATTTAATAATGTGCCCGAAATGGTAGACTTTATTGAGGATTTAGCCACTAAATCTGGACTACCTGTAGGTATAAAATCAGCAGTAGGAGATTTAAAACATTGGGAAGAACTGGCTGATATTATGAAAAATGAAAAACGTGGTCCTGATTTTATAACCATTGATGGTGGCGAAGGTGGTACTGGAGCCGCTCCTCCGTCTTTTGCAGATCACGTGGCACTACCATGGGTGTTTGGATTTTCTGAAGTATATAATGTCTTCAAGGATCGCGGACTGAGTCAAGATATTGCTTTTGGAGGATCCGGTAAACTTGGTTTTCCTTCTGAGGTTTTGAAAGCTTTTGCTATGGGAGTAGATTTTATTAATATCGCTAGAGAAGCAATGTTATCTATAGGTTGTATTCAAGCCAAGGAATGTCACACAGGACATTGCCCTACCGGAATTGCAACTCAAAGTGCCTGGCTTCAGCGAGGTTTAGATCCGTCAATTAAAGCCATTCGATTTGGAAATTATATTAATACATTAAGGAAGGAAACTCTACAAATGACACATGCCTGCGGTTACGAACACCCTTCACAAATGCAAATGGCAGATGTTGATATTAGTTGTGGAGATAATAACAAAGTGATTACTTTAGAAAATGCTTACAACTATAAGAAAGAACCCGTGCATTTTGAATCTATGCAAAAACTATTTGAATGTGATTATTTAGGGGGGCTAGGACAAGCTAAAAACAAATTAAACAAAAAGAAATAAACTGATGAAAAAACTTAACTGTTTAACTATTATCCTTTACAAATAAAGAACACAAACCAAGATAAATATCATAGAATAGTATGGAAAAATGAGTAACACCGATCGGATAAAATTAGTAGTAAAATCTACCTTTTTAATGTTATTGTTAATGAATGTATTTATGTTGCTTTTTATTATTGATAAACTATTAGGGTTTGTTGATGAGCCAATAAATTGGGAGTATTATATTTACGTCAATTTGTACGCATTTATTGTAAGTATTGTTTTTGGATTTTTTGATAAGCCAAAGCTTGAGAATAAGATTTTAATTTTTTTGTTGATCATTTCATTTTTAATTTGGATTATTCCAAATCAATTTAGTGCTCAGTTTGGTTATGTTTTTTTTGGAGTTTTAATGGGAAGAAAGTTATTGATAATTGTAGACTTAATTCTAAAAAAACTTCCAATAAAATCAAAAAAAGGTCTAAAAAATTCATAAACACTAAAATGAAAAAACTTAATAGCACAACCACTATTTTACTTAGCGTTCTTTTAATTCTTTCGGGAATTGGATTTGTTTATCTCGTATACGAAATCTGGAATATTTTTGGATTTTGGAGACTGACCTTAACCGGTGTGATTGAAGTATTGGCAAGTATTATCTTTCTTCAGTTTTTGGGCTCTGCAAAAAGTGAATCTAATGGGGTGGTGATTTATAATCCAAAAGAATGGCCCAAATTGTTGGGGATAGCGGTATTTATTGGAGTTGCCTATTACCTTTACGATTATATTGAAAAAAAAGAAGACTTGTCAGAATTGGAATACTATTATGGGTTGAGCTATTTGATTATTTTGAGTTTGGTCCCGACCCTAATTTTCTTGTACAAACTAATTAGAGATAGCAGAGATTATGTAAAAATAAATAATGGTGTATTATCCTACAAAGACAATAGAGTAAGTGAAGAGTTTAATCTTTCTGATATTGAGTCTTGTGAATCAAAAAATAACGGCGTACTTCTAAATTTAAAAGACAAAACAACGCACTTCATCCCTCTTAAAAAAATGAATTTTAACTTCAGAGATCGATTGAACTTAACCTCTGAATTAGACGACTTAATAAAACAAAAGAAAAAATAATGGAAACAAAAAACTTTAAACAGCTTCTACAACCTGCTGCTAAATTTGCTGGTGTTTTGGGGACAGTTGGGGGCTTTGTCGGAGATGTATTGTCACCACTTGGACCAATACTATCGTATTTACTTTACTTATCAATATTTGTATTTGTAGTATCTTTAGTTTTATTGATTTTATTACCAAAATCAAAAAAGGATTTTTTTAAATCAGCTTCCCTAACATCTATATTTTTTGCGTTAATTTTTGGAGTTTTCGGTCAGCTTAATGAAGATACAGACAATGGCTTCATGGGTGATAATTTAGAATTTGTTTCTAATTTCCAAAACAGCTTAAATATAATTGATGAAAAACTAGATAATATTAGCGATCAAATTGAAGTCGTAGATGAAAAAATAACAAATATGGATGAAAAGCTTGATGCAGGATTTGACAATCTATCTGAGCTTATTAAAACATCCAACCCTATTAAAAACCCAACAACGCCAAAAGATTATTTGGTAAACGCTTATCTTTTTAGAAATGGTGGTGATTTAAATAAATCTGAAGAATCTTTTAATAGGTTTTTTGAAATCGTAGGAACTTACAAAATCGATGTCCTTGCCGATTTTATTGAAGTAATGAGAAATAATAAAGGAAAGAATTTTGTTAAAACCTATTTTGAAGCAAGAGGAGATATCGATGACGAAGTATTTTTACTTTTTAAAACCATTCATGCATCCAAAAAGTCAAACTTAGTTTCTGAAATTCAAAGCCTTACAATTGATAACAACTTAATCGCTTTTGGTATTGTTCATGTCACTAACGACCCTGATTATTGGAATAATTTATTCAAAGGCACTAACGTAAATCCAATGATTGCATCAACAACTGCTGTTGAGTTGAGTAAATATGATGTGAGTTTATCTTCCTCAGGACTAGATGAGTTATCACATTTGATCATTAACAATGAAAACTTCTTTAAATTAATTTATTACCAACCCAATTCCATTTCGCGTAAAACATACATCAAATATTACTTTGAACTGATTGAAGATCAAATGATGGTATATGAAATTAACGACGATGGTTCAAAAAATTCAAGAAAAAAACTTTTTCTTGGTCAAATAGCTATAAGTAATCAAATATTAGAGCATCCCAACAAAGATGCATCATACAGAGAGACTGAATCATATTTCATTGAGAAGTTTGGCGAGAAATTCTATGGATATGAGTACATTCCAAGAGATGATGCACTATCATTATGGAAAATCTATGAGGAGTCTAAAAAATATTACGACAATTTTTAAAATTAAATTTAAACAGGTTTAATATACCCATAATTTATTTGAGTGGTTGCTATGATAGTTGTACCCTCAACTGGTTCTAGGGACTCCGCCAATGGAATGCCATTTAAAAAGTTGGAACTTCCATAAACCAAATTCCCGTAAAATAATACTTCTCCAACCAAAAAAATTCTTGGGGTAAAAAAATGATTGTATTTATTGACCTCCTTAATAATTTCAAATTGTTTTGGAAAATCTTTGTAAACTGTGATATTTAATTTCTCTAACTCAATCCATTCTTTAAAATGTACACGTAATAGAAAAACAACAATGTTTTTATCCTCTTCTGACACCGTAATCTTTTCATTAGCAATAAAAGATAGATCTCTAAAGTAAGTCTGGTAGAGTCTTGAGAGTGTATCAAAATTAACAATGCGATTATACTTTCTTTTGTAATTTAAATCTACTCTTTCCTCTAACAGTCTCTTGTAAGAATTTATAAAAGGATGTATTTTATTCAAAATAAAAATCAAGTAATTTTAAAATAGATCTGGTAAATCAGGATAAGGAATTATAGATTCCATTACACTAACCAAAGGGGATGCTGTAAGTAATGTTAGGGTAATAATTATAGCCGCTAGAAATAGTCCAATTTTCCAATTCCCTGCATTAATCTCATCGGTTTCTTTTATTGTTTTTGTGCTGAGGGAGACTATAGAAATAGCAGACCCAATAACCAACAACCATACTACAAAAGATACCCCGAGAAATATCAATGTATATTTTATAGATTGCCAGACGACATCATCAGTTTGTTCTAATATCCGATATATTTCATACAATGGGTCGTGTAAGCTTGAAAATAAGATGCCCATACAAAGAATAGATGCACTAAATAAGATCACAATAGCGGGATTCTTTAAAGCTTCCCCCATGTCTAATCCGCGCTTAAAAATTTGAATAATTAGCTTTATCGCAACGAAACTGAAAACAATTCCAACTGTCAATAATATGGCTAAAAGTAAAAGGTTTTTTAATAATAATTGATCCATAGTGTAAAGATTAATTTAAAGCTACTTTCCAATATTTTGTATTGGAGCAATTTGGTGGTAATTGTCCAATTTTCCATCCTTTGGAAGTAGTTTCAAAAGTTAAATATTTTTTTCCATTTTTTGTGACATATTTTCCTCTACCAGGAATATTAAGCCCCAGGACAGCGTGTCCGTATTGTTCACTCACTAAAACTGCCACATCCAAACCGCGCTCTTTTAAAATACTGTAAAGGAACAAAGCTCTTGTGTCGCAATCGCCCTTGAAATTTGCTATAAATTCAGACGGCATCGAAAGGCCATATTTGGTATTTGGTTTACAAGGTTCATTTTGTTGATGATATTGTCTAGAAAAATCGCTCAAATAGGCTGATTGTTGACAGCTTCCTTCGTGGACAAGATAATAAGGAATGGCCTGAATGGAAGTTAAAATAGCATTAAGTTGATCAATGGGCTTTAATGCCTGAATGTCATTTGACGGCTTTAGGTCAATAAACATTTTTCTGATAGAATCCATCTTTGTTTTTTCAAAATCTGAAGCGTTTTTGTATAAATTCCCCCAAAAATAATAATCTTGTCTAATCTCGAGTTGATTTAAAAACTTGTTAGATTCCCTGTAGTCATTTAAACTGGCAACAAATTTTTCTTCATACCGATTCCCCTTAAAATCAATCCATTTGTGTTGATTAATAAATAGCTTATCGGACTGTTGTAATGAATCTTCCTCAACCTCAACATATTCGGTCTCATTATCATCATCTCTTTCATAGTCAAAATCGTCTGTATCTGTATAACTCAATAGACTATTAATAATTCCAAAAAGAGCTAAAATTGTAAATCCATTTATTAAAAATCGTAGTACTCTTCCAATAAAACTGGCTCTAAATTTACTGTTGAAGTATGAATAGTAGAGAAGTAAGATGAAAAATACAAGAAAAACAAGAAAGGTCCCATTAATTTCACCAACTGATAAATATAACCATGTTGGTATGAACAGTAGGGATAAAATAAATTTTAACACATTAAAAAATGAACTCCCAATGGATCTCATTGGGTCTTTTTGAACTGTTGTTCTTTGAAAAAATTGACTTTTTTGAGTGTTCAGTGTTGATTTGAATTTAGCACCACCACCTTTAAGGGTGGAGCCAAAAAATTCTTTATTGACTTTAAATATTTGATTAAAGTGTTCCCGCTTATTTTTATAGGATCGATTACCAAAAAATCCATAGGTTGTATGACTGTTAATGTCTGATGAAGATATACCCCTTGAGAAACATCCTGTTTTTTGGGGAATTTCTTCAATGACAATAGGATCAACACGCTTATCTGTTTCTGTTTTATTAACCAAATTTGTGGTTTTCTCAACCTTGGTTGATTTATCAACTATCGCATTCTGTATCGTATCATAACTTATAACAGCATAAAATATGGCTTCATATTTGGCGTATTCTTGTCCTTTTACATCTGTAATAATTTCATTGATTTTTAGTTCATTGAGAACACATTCGCTAAATTTAATTTGATACTGTTCCTCCGCTTTTTTTAATAAGACTTCTTGTTTTTCTAACCAGACATATTTACCTGTTTTAAATAGAGATAATGGTTTGTCTTTAATTGTTTTTGTTTTAAAATCTGGAAGTTCAATACGATCAAACATAGGGGTATAAGATGACATGCTATTTTCCAGGATTTTTCCAGATTCGCTTTTAAACCAACCAGAAACAGGACCATATATTAACTTCTCAACTCTCATTAATTAATTTCAATATCTAGAATGAAATGTGCAACACCATTTTGAAGGTTTTTTTCCAAGCTATTCTGTGAATATACTTGTTTAAAAAACTTCTCGCCAAGGCATCTATTGTTCAAGGAATTTCCCAACTTGCCTTTGTAGTGTTTAGTCACATTATTTTCAATATATCTTATTATGTATTGATCTTTTAGATTACAATTTTCTCTTTTATCTGAATTCAAAACATACAGTGAATACGTTCCTGATTTTAAAGAAATATTTTTATCGATATATAAATGTTCATAGGCAGTTGTTTTGGCCTCTTTTAATGACAGCATCATACTGTAATTTCGTAGGGAATCAAGCCTTGAGTCGTTCATGGAAATGTCCATGGTTCCATACCCTGTTGTGGGATTGTCTTTCCATAATAGTTCTCCATCTGGTCCGACCAATATCAAATCCATATCGTTTTTTGAAAACCATAATAAACTGATGTCAATAAATTCTGATTGTTTCAAATTTAAGGAGTCCAAAAAAACCAGTGGAGTCTTTTTTGAGGATATTAAACTGTCCGTTTTTATTTCCTGGCTGTCTCCCTGCCATAGTTTATCTACATCTACCAAGCAGTTTTGACAATTGCCTGAAAGGCTATTAATCCAGTTATAGTCGTTGTTATAAATTGAAAATAATCCCCCCAAAAAAAGTAATACTCCAAATAGTGACATCATATTCCAACAGCCAGAAAACAAAGGATTCCTCATACAGCCCGATTGTTGGTTAAATGGTGATCTTTGAGCTAAATTTGAATCAAAGCCAGGATTACTAAAAGTTTCATCATTTGGGGTTTCAGCTGAAAGTTGACTCGTATTTTCCGCAATACTCTGAGGGATTAATTTTAAATACACCTCATTAGACTTACCGTCTTCAGAAATTGCAAAATAATTCATCAATTTATAATGGCCATTGATCCTGGAGTCTGGAATAAACTTAAGATTCAGTATTTTTTCTGCGCCTGATTCCTCAATAGAATTTTTAACCAAAGACGAATATTCCTCAGCTGAAATATTAACCACGTTGTTGATGACATGAATTCCGTTGCTGACAACTAAGTCATCCCATGAGTTAATGTCCTCAATATTTATTTCTGCGTATCTATAATTCATCTTTACTATTGTTCATAAACACAATCCAATTCATTGATATAAAAATATATTTCTCCCGTTCGTTTGTTGTCATCCTTTCCAGCCAATAGGTTAATTTTATATTTATCAAAGCATTCCTCTTTGCCAAAACAATTTTTACAGACATAATAAAACGTTGTACATGGTGGGCCATATCCATTTGATACAGCTTCAACACGAAGGGTATTGATATGTTTGGGCACAACATCTGTGAGTTCAAACTGTTTAAGATTATTTTTAAGTTCTAAGTTACTTGCTATAAGCTCATCATTGAAAAATAAGTTAACGGTATCTTCATCTTCATCTTCAAAATCTCCGACATATAGAAAAACTCTGTCTGTACTTCCAATGTCAATGATTTCTGATTCCTTTATGGGATTTACAACTTTTTCTTGATTAACCATTAAAGAATCTGGCTTAATTATCTTGGATTGATCAGTCTCTGTAATGTCCTCGAAATTGGGTATACTCACAACAGATCCCCCTAAATTACATACCAGATACATTAAAATCATAAAAAGACTGAGTAAACCAAATAAATTAAATAACGCTCTTAATACCGGAGAATTAAAGCAAGGGCTTGTCAAGCCTGAACCAAAACAGCTATTTCCAAAACAACCAGAATTAAAACACCCTAATCCAAAACATCCCGAAAAACATGGAGAGGGGGCACCCGCAATTTGTGGACCAGAAAGACACCCTACAGAATTCGAATAGCATCCTGTTTGATTTGGATATAACGTATTTCTAAAACAAGGCTTAGACATTAAACCGTGTTGCATACCATAACTTGAATCAAAGCATGGCTTTTTTCCAGAAAGTAAGCCGTTATTAAAGCAACTTTTTTGTCGCTCCCCGCTATCAAAACAAGCCCTGTCTTCAACAGCTGAAATCTCACTCTTTATAACTGTTTTCAATTCTTTCTTGTCAGGCTTTGACTTAGATTTTTTTGGGGTCCAAACTTTTTTATAAATCAAACACTTACCTTGTAAGAAACCATAAATAAACAGTGGATCTTTTGCATCTGTAGTAACATTATCAAAAATAGGATTGAGGATGGTTAGTAGCTTATAATCTTTATTTTGAGGGTTTGGAAATACTCTTTTATTTGCGGGGAACTTGGTCTCTACATTTGATGGGGTTTCTACAATAATTTTAGGGCAATCAACCAATTCATTAAACTCCTTTATTTCATAAACAGTGTCTATTTCTGTAATATTGAACTTTCTCTCACCTGTTAATTTGATATCATGAAATTCTTTTATTTGAGAGAACGTATCAAAATTTCCTATTCCAGAATTTTTTTTGGCTTTAAAAGCTGAAGCAAACTCACCTAAAGTGACATGGATTTTATAACTCATTTTTTCTTAGCTTAGTTAAAAAATCCTCTCTGCCCATAATGACTTCTGGCTCTACGTCTTCTCTAGCGGGTTCCTTTTCTAATGGAAACTGTATTTTGTAATCATAGTTGAATTTTGATTTCACAATTTGAATGGTCCTTTTTACTATTGGAGTTGAGGTGCGAAGAATGGCATTCTTATGAAGGTGATTGTCTATTTTAAAATAAATTGACTTTGACCTAACAAACCGCCACCAAAACATAAACATAAACACACCAAAAATGGCTAAGATCAGTCCCATATAACTTAAAAATGAGGGCCTTTCAGAAAGCAAAATTAGCGACTTAAGAAAAAATGGATTTTTATTAATCTCAGCCTTATATTTTTTTAGTTTTTGGTCAGAGTCGGCTAATAGTTCTTGTTCAATAACTTGGATTTCTTTAGCTAAGATGTCTCTTCTTTCAAGTAGTGGTTTCTTAAGACTTAAATAACTTAGGCTGTCTAACCTAGAATTTGAGTTAGCAATCTTATCCTCAAGATTATTAATTTCATTTATAACGTCATTGTATTCTCTACTTTCAATTTTTTTATCAATTTCAACTTGCTCATTTAGGTTATTTTGGTAATCTGAAACTAAACTATTTTTAAATCCTTTAATGTCTATTGAGACTGACTCCTGATTCAACAGCGCATAAGACAATCCAATAAAGAGGCCTAAAGTCAAAAACAAAAAAACACAACGTGTCAATAACGTTACAGTCGAAGAGATAAAATCAGAAAACTTGGTTTTATCGCTTTGACCTAAAAAACTATTATGGGATCTCCAAGAAACTAAAGCGAAAGAAAAAACATTATAAAAGGGTAAAAATGCAACAAAGCTAATTATTATTACAGCCCAATAAGGCAAGTCATACAAAATCGCCTGAACGGATTTCAATAGCGTTATAAAGAAAATAATCAGGAAAGAAAATGTGAATATTGAAAAAAACACCCCACTATTACTCCCATTTTCTTTTTCTTGCTTTAAAACATATGGGTCTAATCCTAATATATGTTTGAGAATAAAGAAATTAATCTTTTGCATTGGTTATGAGATATAATCCTCAGGGTTATTTTTAATATTTTTCAATTCAGAAGCCTTATAGCTTTCTATTATTGAATTATTAATTTCCGTTTGGCCGGCAACTCTGGTTTTGGATATATCTTCCTCTGCTTTAACTTCCAAAAAGTTAACCTTCTTTATTTTTTGACCTTCCTTACCGTCTGGGTAGAAATCATATTCAATGACAATCCCATTAAAAGCTTTAATCTTGTTCTTAAGATTTTCTTCCATATAATCATATGGTCCTTTATTCATCATCATTTTAAAAAATAGTGGTCCTGTTTCTATTGATAAAAGAAGAAGCATTAAAAATATCCCAATTACACCTGCTACTTCATCTCCAATTTTTATACGTTGTAATAATCCGTCTAGGCCTTTTGCTAATTTCTTATTATTTAGCCGCTCAGTTTTCTGTTCACCATCCAGTTCTGTTATAAAAAGCTTAATCTCTCCAATTTCAGTATCTAATTCTTCTTGCTGTACAGCATAGGTTAGCTTTAGATTTTCAAGTTCAGAGGTTCTTTTGGCTATGGATTGTTCTATTTTTTTTGCAGCAGGGCCGTAACCGCCTCTACCACTTCCTTTTCTGCCTTTTACACGGCCTTGAATCTCATATTGTAGTTCTTCCTCTAGGGTAAGAATTTCCAATCTTCTCTCCTCTAAAGTTTTGTTCAAATCATTTTTCTTTTCTCTAAGTGGTGTTCTCTTTTCCTCAAGCTCTTTTTTTAATTTATCAAACTTGGCTGTTGTTTTCTCGTCTAATTCAGCTTGATACTCCCGTTGTTTCTGCTCGAGTTCAGCATTGATTTCTGATTCAAATATCTTAAGTTCTAATGGTTTTGATATTGTAACGCCTAAAATTACAGCGATTATTAATCTTGGTAAGGCGCGACCAAACTCTCCAAGTGTTATTTTATCCGTACCGTCTCCTTTACCAGTAGAAGATATAATGAATCGATCAATATTAAAAATCATTAACCCCCAAAAAATAGCAAATATGACCACAGCTATGGAAGAGATATCGATATTTCCTAGAAAAGATAACATACCCTCTTCCCCAGTATTAATTTTATCTACTGCCATTTCTTTAGTAGCAAAAATAGTGCTGAATGCAAATCCACCCGAGACGGCTGCTAAAATCCCTGTTACAAGCACAATTGCACCGATCCCAGCATATTTGACCCTATCATAATTTGTTGCTTTTATTAGAATCTTTTTATCTGCCCCGCAACACCACCACAAAAATTTGGTGAAAAATGAGACATTCGTATCTTTCAAATAGTCATTTAAATCCAAATTAAAATTTTGAACTTCAGCCTCCTTTGTTGATTTTTGGGTTTGGGTTGTTTGTAATTCTTTTTCCATGATTATTTAGTCCTTAAAATTGGTCGTTTGTATTTAATAATTTTTTTGATGTATTTATTTTTTAACTCGTAGTTAATAGATCTTGAAGGATTGGAAAGGGGTTTGAATTTAAGAAAAGGGGTTTTAAATTTTATTTCTTTAAAATCATCCGTGTAATTAAGTAAATCTGCAGTCCTATTTTCAATTCCTTGTGTATTAACACTATTATTGTAGGTTAAATCAATAGATGGAAAATCGTTTTGTATTAGATTTTCAGGCTCTAATTTGAAGCTAGCTTTTTTTAACTTCAACCACTTTAAATGAAATACAACCACTTTTGAAAGCGTTTTTTTTGCTTTGATAAATAGGTGGGTGTGCGTTGTGGTTTTAAAAAAGAAATAAAAGCGTTTATATCCAATTACAATCTTAAAACCACTCTCAGACTCAAAATCTAGTTTGAAGTAATCATCTAAAAAAATATAGTTTAAAATTTTCATGTGTCCTTAAATAAAGTCTTTTAATTTTAATAGTAAAATCTGTTCATTAGGATGGATATCTCCGTCTGAGCTTACCAACAACCTGCAGTAATAAAAGATTTGTTTCTTGAAATATTCATCTTCAATCAACTGGAGCTTGTTACAGTAATCAACAAAATCCTTATATAATTTACTACTATCAAATGCCACTCCGGGCTCGATTGATTTGATTTTTTTTGAAATTGATTTTGATATCAAGTCCACATTGGCCTCTTTGTTGGACATCAATAGAATAATCTGTTTTAAATCAAATGATTCTGCTTTATCAAAATCCTTATCTGCAGCAATAAAACACTCCAGTATACTTTTTGTCAAATCATAATGAGACTTGTTAATTGAAGTCTTAAGCCCAGTCTTAATATTAGATGCCGGTAATAAATCAATAATTTGTTGATTAGGATTGAATAAGCTTCTTTCAGGGTTCGAGTGGATAAGGCAATATGGTAAAAACTTTGCTTCCTTTTTTAGTAGTTGATTGATCCTTTCAAATGTTGTGTAATCATTAATTGCTTTACAATTATATAAAATACCCTCTAGGGCATCTCTGAAATATTCATTGATATATTCCTCATCAGCTAACATTTTACAAAAATAGGCTTCATAAATTTCAAGGGAAGCCTCATGGTTTCCTAAACAATAATTTGAGTATCCTGCATATTTTTTTGCATTATAAACACCTATTCTATCACCAATATTAAGGGCCACTTTGATAGCATATTCTGAAAAGTCAATAACGGTTTTATAATTTTGTTTTGTGGTGTAAAATTCCAAATATCTGCTTAGAATGTAGGATAAATTACTAGCTTTTGTAGAATCAATTTCTGATGATAATACACTCGTAAGTTTTGATTTTACAGCAATATCGTCTAAGTCATTGGATTGAATCTCCTGTCTGTTTGCGACTTCACCCGCCTCCACGGACAAACAAAAGTCTAAATTTGATTTCTTATCTTTTAAGTTAAGGCTTCCTCTAATAATCCTGTCCCTTAATATTTCTCCAACTAACTGAATGTCATGATCGTTGAATGCTGAATTTATTAAATCATCATATTGTTTTCCCGATATTTGCCCCTGTGTTTCAAGAAGTGATTTATAAAATTGAACTCTAACTTTATCTTTATTTTGATAGGCATCAAACTTGAAAGATTTATTAAAAAATTCTATATGTTCGTTAGTAGGGTCATTTAAGCGTAAAGACCATGAATTTCTTAAATTGATTAAATTCATATCCGACTTCTCTTGGTCAGTACCATTGGCTGAGATGTAATCATAGATTATTTCTAATAATGTTTGATTGTTTTCATCATTCATTAGAATTTTTAAATTACCATTTTGAATAACACAATTTTTAAGAATGTCAAGTACATCAGCAATGTAAAATTTATGAACTGGCTTAATATGTTTAAAGATTTCTTTTAAAAATATTATCCCTTCCCCATTTTGCTCTTCAGGTGTTTTAAAAACTTCTTTTGCAACAAAAACTCTTAGTTTGATCAACTTATCATCATAATTATTTACCCTGTTCCCTAAGTTAATTAATCGTTCAATAAATGAGTAAATTTCATTTTTTGAAAAATAACTTAAATCATCTTTGCTGAACACATAATCAATAATTCTTTTATCGATTTCTATTTCTTTTTGTTTTTGATCTTCAGTATTTGAGTGCTCTTTTTTGTAATTTGTTTTTAGCCATTTAAAGAAATGTATATTATTAAAATCAAAAACATTATCGATGCTCATGTCATCATTAATCAGCCCGACGTCTTCAATATGTTCTAAAATGTCAATCACATGAATTAGATCAATACTCCAAACATGGCTTAAAACTTCTGCATTAAATTTATTACCATACTTTGCCGCGGAGATCAGTAGGTTTTTTTCTTCAGGACTGAGTGAGTCAAATAAATCCTTATCTTTTTTATAAAACAACTCGTTTTTTAAACCATAATCACCAGGTGTTTTAATTAGTTTTAGTGAATTATTATCAATGACAACATATTTTTCATCCATCAATTCTTTAATATATACCGTTAGGGCAAGAGGACTAAAATAATCATTGTCTAAATTTTTCTTTAAGAAGGGTATTAGCTTATCGTCAACTATCAATTGATCTGTTTTCATGCAATACTCTGAAATAAATGCACTAGGTTTAGTGACAGTAAGTTTACTTTCACTAAAAGCAGTCAGTCTAGTTAGTTCTTCTAAATAGGTGTTAAATGGCTGGCCCTCAATGTTATATTCTGACTCATAACTAAATATGAACTTTATATACTTTTGAAAAAAAGTTCGTTTTGAATGATTTTTAATAAGGGCGTTAACAAAATCTTTGTTATTAATATCCTTTTCTACAAAATGATAATCTTCAAAAATTAAAATCTGTTTTCGATTGGTTTTTTCACCATTTTTTGCCAATTCTTCCAATAATTCTGAACTCAAATCCATTAGGTTTGTGGTATTGTCTTCTATATCTAAAACCTCAGTGACATCAATCTGAGCTAACTTTGAGGCAGTTTTCAATACAGCGCCAATTCCTTGAACAGCGGCGGTGTTTCTACTGAAAAAATTAGGCGTGATTTCAAGATTGGAATCAACAAAAATATTTTTAAAAACACCAAATTCGGTATCGTAATTTGGCTGTTTATCGTCAAAAGACCCTTTGAATAATTCAATTTTATTTTTTTGGCCTTGAAAGTAATTATCTAGGAGCCTTGTTTTTCCAGACCCGCGGTTGCCAGAAAGTATTAAGACATTCTTTTCTAAATCATTCAGGAATTTATCAATGTCATCAATTACCATTGCTGCATTGGTACCACTACTTATGAAATTGGGTGTTATGTCAAAATCAACAATTTTATTTTCAGTTATAGTTTTTAACTTTTTTTCATTTTCTCTAAACCTAAAATAGTATAACGAAATTACGTTAGAGGAAACCAGAAAGATTAAACTGTAATTAATGTCGCCAGCCATCATAAAGTATTGCACAAAAATCAAAATAATGATGTTTAATGACTCAACAATCATTAACGATGTTTTTTGGTAATTTTTCCTGAACAAATCGGAAAGGTATTTGCCTAATGTAATTGATGGTAATATTAGTAGAAATAAAATCAACACATACACTGCATAGATGTAAAAATCGGAGCTTGCAGATTGACTCAAAGAATTATGATATTCCAAATACAAGTAGGGGAATGAAAGAGAAACAAAAATTAATCTTGATAGGCTTTCAGGAGAGGAAGTTGTACTTTGAGAAAATTTATATCGGACTAAAAACCCGATACTAAATACCATTAACATTGGTGTTACAACCTGGGCTATTGGCCATAAACGCGATAAAAAATCTCCCTTAAATGCGTTGATGTCTGGCCTAATATTCTGAGAGAGTTGACTAAAAACATAAATAGCGACAACAGCAGAGCCAAGCAATAATAAATGATCCAAAGATTTTAGTTCTCTGAGAAGATTTTTTTTAGAAACTTTTAATGCCCTGTTTGTAACTTCATATTTTAAAAATCCAGAAAATAGAATAAAGTAGATAAAGGTGAGGGTGAGAAAAAGAAAAAAGAGAAATCTAACAGAGACATTAAAGGATTCTGATTTATCAAGCTTAAATTTTTCTGTATACTTGTGAAAAACTTTAATGGGATTGGATCTATTAATAACGTTTAAGGTAATTCCCTTATAAAATATATGATCGAAAGAGCCATTGTCAGAAAGAGAGACTGATAACAAGTCATCAATTCCATAATAATTCAATATCTTTAGAAAATCATCACTTGAGAAAGCGTTTTTCATGTATCTATCATAACCTTCTTCTCCCAAGATTTGTTTAAATTCATGTGGCCTTATAGCATAATGTGAAGTATTGACAGAAATATAGTCCAATAGCACCCCTATGTGGCCAAAAGAAAAAGGGTCAACTTCAAAAATTATGAAATGAGATGTGTTAGATAAATTGCCTTTGTATATTGGATCAGCTTGATCTAAAAAGCTTTGAAGTAAATCTTCTAATAACAACTCCTCAGTATCATCAATAAAATTGTAATCATCTCGATGTCCAGCAAGAACTGAAAAAGATGGATAAATATAATTTAAATTATCTTCCGCAATTTCTCCAGAAATTGTTAATTCGCTTTCCAATGCGTTGATGTTAGAAAGAATGGTACTATATTTTGGGTGTGTTTTATCGAGTTTTGAAAAGGCAATTTTTGTGGAATCTAAAATAGATTGAGCATATTTAAAGTCGTAATAAGAATTTAATTTGCTTGCACTAAAGAAACATGCAACAGTTGCTTTTTTATATAATCGCTCAACTTTTTCCACTTGAGATAGAAGAATACAGGGAATGAACATTAAAAATAATAGTTCAAGCTTTATAAGGCGAATCAAAGTTTCTAAGTGTTAAATTAATTAATAGCTAATATAAAAAAAATTATAAATTTTATTAACTTTGAGGACATCAAATTATTGTAATTATGGAGAAAAAAATATTAATTTTCAATATTATTTTTTTATTAATCTGTTTAAATCTAAATTCTCAAACTATAATTAATACCGAGAATATGATGTCAGAATTAAAGGATGATTTATCCTACAACATGAGTTTTCAGGGAGATTTTAACTTTGGGAATATTAAATTGATGCAATTTTCAACTGCGCATCAGTTCTCTAAAAAGTCAGGTAGAAATCTTATTAGATTACTGTTCAATTATGAATATATAAAAGAAAGTGATGAAATCATAGCCTCTGACTTTTCTGGTCAATTAAGGTATAATTATAGTATTGGTGAAAATTCAGTTTTTGCTTTTGTTCAAGGACAAAATATCAAATCAATTAGAATGAAACACCGTTATATAAGTGGAGGAGGCTACCGGCACCAAGTGCTTTCAAAAGAAGATTCATATTTTGATTTGAGCGCTGGATTGTTTTTTGAAGATGAATTGTATGATGAAACTGAAACTCAGCAGTTGCAAATTTATAACTGGCGATACAGCTTCAGCGCATTTGGTAAATATGTTTTGAGCAAAGACTTGTTTGTAAATCTATCCATTTATTATCAAATTAATACTTCGAACACAAAAGATTATCGATTGTTTATCCAGCCTAGAATATATTATTCATTGAAAAAATTTGATTTATTTATTGACTCTACCTATAGGTTTCATTCCACACCCTATATTGATGTCTTGACAACAGACACTTCATTAAACTTAGGCATTGAGTTTTCATTGTAAAATTCTTTAAATAAAAAATTAGATGAACGCCACGGAACACCTTGTCGAATTATTTTACCGACTAAGTAATAATTTGACTTTCACGGATTTTAAAGTTGAAGGCGGTAATAATCGACAATTTG
>ERZ887849.1683-NODE-1683-length-19852-cov-9.894176_pt1 | contig 19852 bp, 18 predicted proteins | sample MGYA00521267_ERZ887849 | MGnify/ENA primary metagenome ERZ887849 (study PRJEB32303, sample SAMEA104408601) | aquatic metagenome | biome: Brackish water; feature: Pelagic; material: water | place: Baltic Sea | collected 2014-06-06T16:11:00 | depth 2,863 m ... | reverse complement strand
CTTTCTACAGCAGGCGCGCGCGGCCTGCACCCTGCCTGTGCTGCGTAAGGACTTCACTGTCGACGCTTGGCAGGTGGTGGAGGCGCGTGCTATTGGTGCGGATGCGGTGCTGCTGATTGCGGCGGCATTAGAAGATGCACAGATGCGCGAGTTGGCTGAAACGGCCACGGAGTATGGTTTGGATGTGTTGGTAGAGGTGCACAACCGAGCCGAGCTGGAGCGCGCACTGGACCTTGGCCTGCCCTTGATGGGCATTAACAACCGCGATTTACACACCTTCACAACGGCACTGGAAACCACGCTCAACCTGCTGCCCTACATTCCGGGCGACCGCGTCGTAGTCACCGAAAGTGGTATTCACACAGCGGAGAACGTGGCGTTCATGCGTGATGCCGGCGTGTTCAGCTTTCTGGTAGGTGAAGCGTTTATGCGCGCAGAGCAGCCGGGTGAAAAACTTCGCGAGCTATTTTTCCCGGCTTAGCGGGTGCCGGTTTCCCCGGCTTAGCGGGTGCCGGTTTTCCCAGCCTGGCGGGTGCCCAGCACCACCATGGTCTTGCCGGAAACGGCGACCAGCCCTTCCTCCTCCAGGTTCTTCAGCACCCGGCCGGCCATTTCTCGCGAGCAGCCTACGATCTTGCCCAGTTCCTGACGGGTTACCTTGATCTGCATGCCGTCAGGGTGGGTAATGGCGTCAGGCTGTTTGGACAGGTCGATAAGGGTGTGTGCAATCCGCCCGGAAACGTCGACAAAGGCCAAGTCCTTGAGTTTGCGCGTGGTCTGGCGCAAACGCATGCCCATTTGATGGGCGATGGCGAAGAGAATGTCAGGGTAGTGGCTGCGAATCTGGTGGAACCTGGCGTAGGAAATCTCCGCAACTTCACATTGCTCCCGGGCTACCACCATGGCACTGCGCACTTCTTCGGTAGCGCCGAATAATCCCATTTCGCCGAAAAAGTCCCCGGCGTTCAGGTAGCTTACGACCATCATGTGGTCGGCATCGTTCTCATCCTTCACCATCACCGAGACAGATCCGTTGAGAATCAGGAACAGGCGATCGCAGTCGGCGCCTTCCTCCAGTATCACGTGCTTGGCAGGGTAAATGGACTGGCTGCAGTGGCGCAGAAAATTTTCTACTCCCGGAATTGTGCTGGTCACCTGATGCTTCAGCATGCGGTTACTTCCTTCGTTGCCAGGCTCCGTGAACTTCATTATTACCCCACGGCTGCCGCAAGTAAAACGTAAACTCCTGTGCTAAGCTCGCGGCCTTTTGGGAATAGGAGAAACACTGCAATGCAGGCAACCGTCAAATGGGTGGATGGTGTGATGTTTCTTGGCGAGTCTGGTAGTGGCCACAGTGTGGTGATGGACGGGCCGCCGGATCTTGGCGGCCGAAACCTTGGGCCGCGGCCAATGGAAATGCTGCTGCTAGGAGTGGGCGGCTGCTCTTCATTTGATGTGATGGGCATGCTGCAGAAATCCCGCCAACAGGTGGTGGATTGCCGTGTTGAGCTCGAGGCTGAGCGGGCCGATGCAGTACCCGCGGTCTTTACGCGCATCCACATGCATTTCGTGGTGACCGGCGTAGACCTCAAGGAAAAACAGGTGCAGCGAGCGGTAGAGCTGTCGGCCGAGAAGTACTGCTCTGCCTCTATTATGCTCGGCGCGGCGGGCGTGGTGATGACCCACAGTTTTGAAATTCAGCCATTTTCTCAGGCGTCAGCCTGACAAAAAGCCCGCGGTGCGCCTGGTCCATAAAGGGCCTGCAGCCACTATCACCGCCACTATAAATAGTAGCTGCTGCGCGTCATCAGCTTGGACACGGCGCCCATCAAATCCTTTACTGGTGCAGGCAAGTTCGCCCCCCCTGCGGCTAAAGCGTTTTCGCCGTGGCGCTCTTCGTCTTCCAGCATTTGTTGCAGGATGAGCTGGGATTTGCGATCGTCGGCGGGTAACTGCTGCAGGTGGTCGCGCAGATGCTGGCAGACGCGCTCTTCGGTCGCAGCCACAAAGCCCAAACTCCATTTATCACCAATGGCGCCGGCGCTGGCCCCCAGCAGAAACGACATGCCGTACCATGCAGGGTTCAGATGGCTAGGGCGGCTGCCCAGTTCGCGTAAGCGCTCAGCACACCAGGCAAGGTGATCTTCCTCTTCCAATGCGGCTTCGCGCATCTCGGCGCGCACGGTGGGCAGCTTTGCTGTGAGCGCCTGTCCCTGATAGAGGGCCTGCGCGCACACCTCCCCGGTGTGGTTCACCCGCATAAGCCCAGCGACATGCGTACGCTGTGCGCTGTTTAGGGTTGTGTCCCGATGCCCTGCGGCGGGCGATGGCCGGCCGGCGTGGTGGCCGCGGTTGCTCAACGTGCGCAGCACAGTGTCTGCTTCGCCGAGCAGGCGGTCGAGTAACGTGAGTTGTCGGGTTCGCATGGCGCGCTCCATCACCGTAGGCCCTAACTATAGCGCGCGATTGCCCGCCAACCAATGTCGTTGCGTTTGGTGACGCCGTCCCACTGGATGTGCTGCGCCGCGTCGTAGCAGGCTTGCTTGGCTGCGGCGATGTCCTCTCCTAACGCGGTTACACACAGCACACGGCCACCGTGGGTGACCACGTGTTCGCCTTTCAACGCAGTGCCGGCGTGAAACACTTTGATTGTGTCAGGGAAAGCATGATCGAGGCCGGAGATGGGTGCTCCCTTACCGTAGTCGCCAGGGTAGCCTCCGGCCGCGAGCACTACGCCGATAGCGCAACGGGTGTCCCAGCTGGCTGAGGCCTGGTCTAATTGGCCGTCCAACGCCGCGTTGCACAGGCCGGCCAAATCAGACTGCAGCCGCATCATAATGGGCTGGGTTTCGGGGTCGCCAAAGCGGCAGTTGTACTCGATAACCTTTGGCTCACCGGCGGGCGAAATCATCAATCCCGCATACAAAAAGCCGGTGTAATCGTTGCCTTCTGCCGCCATGCCGCGCACGGTGGGCAGAATGACTTCATCCATCACCCGTTGGAACACCGCATCGGTGACGACCGGTGCCGGGGAATAGGCACCCATGCCGCCGGTGTTGGGGCCGGTGTCACCATCGCCGATTCGCTTGTGGTCCTGGCTGGTGGCCATGGGCAACACGTTTTTACCATCCACCATGACGATGAAGCTCGCTTCTTCACCTTCCAGAAAGTCTTCAATCACCACCCGGCAGCCGGCTTCTCCGAAGGCATTTCCCGACAACATGTCGGTGACAGCCTCTTCAGCTTGAGCCAGAGTTTCGGCAACAATCACGCCCTTGCCTGCCGCCAGGCCATCCGCTTTTACCACAATGGGAGCGCCATGCTCACGCAGGTAGGCCAGCGCGGGCGCGAGTTCCGTGAAGTTGCCGTAGCTGCCGGTGGGAATATTGTGGCGTGCCAGGAAATCTTTGGTAAAAGCTTTGGAGCCTTCGAGCTGCGCGGCACCTTTGCGCGGGCCGAAACAGCGCAGGCCGCGCTCAGTGAAAAAATCCACAACACCTGCCACTAGCGGCGCCTCAGGGCCGACGATCGTCAGTGCGATATCTTCCGCGGTAACAAAACGCGCGAGTCCTTCGAAGTCCATGGTGTCGAGGGCGACGTTCTTTACGCCATGCTCTGTGGCGGTTCCTGCATTGCCCGGCGCCACATACACGCAGTCAACAGCGTTAGATTGTGCCGCCTTCCAGGCCAGTGCGTGTTCACGGCCGCCACTGCCTATGATTAAAATCTTCATGAGTTTTCTCCGCCCGCTCAGTGGCGGAAATGGCGCATGCCGGTAAAGACCATGGCCATGTTGTGTTCATCAGCAGCGGCGATAACTTCCTCGTCGCGAATGGAACCGCCGGGTTGAATCACCGCAGCAATGCCTGCTTGGCCCGCGTTGTCGAGACCATCGCGGAAGGGGAAGAACGCATCCGAGGCCATCACCGAGCCCTGGACCGCAAGCCCAGCGTGCTCTGCCTTGATGGCCGCGATACGGGCTGAGTTTATGCGGCTCATCTGGCCGGCGCCAACGCCCACGGTCTGCCCGTTGCTGGCATACACGATGGCGTTGGATTTCACGAACTTGGCGACTTTCCAGGCAAACAGCAGGTCTTGCATCTGCTGTGCGGTGGGCTGCTGTTTGCTGACAATGCGCAGCTCGCCCTCGGTGACCATGCCGAGGTCGCGGTCTTGCACCAGCAGCCCGCCGTTGACGCGTTTGTAGTCGAGCGCCGGCGTGCTCGCGGCCCAATCGCCACAAGCCAGCAAGCGCACGTTATTTTTGGTGGCAATCACGGCAAGTGCAGCCTCGCTCACGGTGGGGGCAATGATCACTTCAACGAACTGGCGGTCCACAATGGCCTGCGCGGTCTGCGCGTCCAACTCGCGGTTGAAAGCAATGATGCCGCCAAAAGCGGATTCCGGGTCGGTGGCAAAGGCCAGGTTGTAGGCATCGAGCAAATTAGCCGCAACGGCAACCCCACAGGGGTTGGCATGTTTGACAATAACGCAGGCCGGTTGCAAAAAGTTCTTTACACATTCCAGTGCGGCATCGGTGTCAGCCACATTGTTATACGACAGTTCTTTGCCTTGCAGCTGCCGTGCGGTGGCAATACCGGCCTCGGCTGGGTGTGATTCAATGTAGAAGGCGGCTTTTTGGTGTGGGTTTTCGCCGTAGCGCATCTCCTGCGCCTTGTGGAATTGGGTATTGAAAGTGCGCGGGAAGGCGGCGGAGCCACCGGGTACGAGGGTGCCAAAGTGGTTGGCAATGGCACCGTCGTAGGCGGCGGTGTGCTCATAGGCGCGAATCGCCAGGTCGAAGCGGGTTGCCAGCGTGGTTGCGCCTTCGCTGGCGCGCATTTCATCAAGAATGCGCGAGTAGTCGTCCGCATTCACCACAATGGTGACCCAGCGGTGATTTTTGGCGGCCGCGCGCACCATGGTTGGCCCGCCGATATCAATGTTCTCCACGGCGTCTTCAAGCGTGCAGTCAGGCTTGGCAACGGTAGCCTCGAAGGGGTAGAGGTTCACCACCACCATGTCGATGGCATCAATACCGTGTTCGGCCATCACGGCATCATCTTGCCCGCGGCGCGCGAGAATGCCGCCGTGGATCTTTGGGTGCAGGGTTTTCACCCGGCCGTCCATCATTTCCGGGAAGCCCGTGTGGTCAGCCACCTCGGTGACCTGCAGCCCCGAATCGCTCAGCAGGCGGTAGGTGCCGCCGGTCGAGAGCAGCTCGACACCGAGTGCTTGCAGGGCGGTGGCAAATTCCACAATGCCGGTTTTATCGGAGACGCTGATCAGCGCGCGTCTGACGGTTACGGGATGGGAATCAGTCATGGTTTTGGGGTTGCCTGTCAGCTTTTATCGGAAAGGAGTTGGTACTGCTTGAGTTTTTTACGCAGCGTACCGCGGTTGAGGCCCAGCATTTGCGAGGCAAGTGTCTGGTTGTTGCGGGTGTGGTCCATCACGGCGCGCAGCAGCGGTGCTTCAACTTCCGCCAGCACCAGATTGTAGAAGTCGGTGGTTGATTGGCCATCCAGCGCGGCAAGGTAGTCGCGTACTGCGCGATCCACAGCGCTGTGCAGCCGCTCTGGCTGCTGCCGCTCTTCGCTGGCGGCGTTGACAGTCGTGCCTGCTTGCGCCTCTAGTTCGCTCATGCGGCCAAGTGCTCTGCACCAAGCTGCGCGTGGAGTTGGTCAATCATGTGAAGCTGTGCAGCGCTGCAAGTTAAGCCGTTGAACGCGACTTTTTGTGTCACCCAGGCCGGGTGTTGTTGCAGAAACCAGCCAACGTGCTTGCGTGCGATACGCACACCGAGGAACTCACCGTAAAACGCATGCAATGCATGCAGGTGCGAATGCAGGATCTCTATTTGTTGCGGCAGCGCCGGCGCGGGCGGCGTTATGCCGCAGGCCAGCCGGCCGGCAATTTGGCCGCACAGCCAGGGGCGTCCCTGCGCGGCGCGGCCAATCATCACACCTGCGGCTTTGGTGTGGCGTAAAACGTCTTCTGCTTTTTGTGCGCAATCAATGTCGCCATTGGCAAAAACAGGGATGTCGACTGCGGCAACAATGCGGGTGATTGTGTCGTATTCTGCTGTACCGCGAAACGCGCAAGCGCGGGTGCGGCCATGTACCGCTAAAGCAGCGATACCGGCGTCTTCGGCAATCCGGGCGATACTCACGCCATTGCGCGATTCGGGCGTGGGGCCGGTGCGAATCTTCAAAGTCACCGGCACAGAAACGGCGGCGACAACCGCCTGCAGAATGTCGCGCACTAGAGGTTCATCGGCGAGCAATGCGGACCCCGCCGCCTTGCGGCAGACCTTTTTCGCCGGGCAGCCCATATTAATGTCGATAACTTGCGCCCCTAAGGCCACGTTGTAGCGCGCGGCTTGCGCCATCTGCTGTGGATCATTGCCGGCGATCTGCACCGATCTGGGCTCAATTTCAGCATCGTGGCGGGTGCGCAACAAGGTTTTTTCGGTGTTGCGTAAGCGCGGGCTGCTGTTGACCATCTCGGACACGACGAGGCCGGCACCCAGCCGCGCGCAGAGCTGCCGAAAAGGCAGGTCGGTGACGCCTGCCATTGGCGCCAGCGCCACGGCATTCGACAGTGTGTAGGGCCCGATTTGCGGCATTAAGTGTGACCGTGAGGTCAGTTCACAGAGCAGCGCATCATACTCGACCACGGCGCGGGGTTAAAGCGCGTCGGCGCTTTTCTCAGGGTTGCGCGCAAGCCTGAAGCGGTGCAGCCGCTGGTGGCGTGCTTTGCAGACAGACCCAGTCCTCGCGCTCGCCGGCAACGCTGAGCGCAAGCTGCGGGCCATAATGGTCGCACAGGGCTTTGGCCTGTTTATTCAGCAGCCCGGATAGCAGCAGTACGCCGTCCGGCTTGAGCAGGCCAAGCAGGGTTGCTGACAGTTCGGCCAGTGGGCCGGCCAGAATATTGGCAACCACCACATCAGCCTGGCCCTGCCATGCGGCGATGGTTTGGGCATTGGGAAGGGTAATCGTAAAACGATCGTCAGCAATGTCGTTGCGCCGGGCATTTTCTCGGCTGGCCACCAATGCCTGTGGATCGTTGTCCACGCCCAGCGCGCGGCTGGCGCCAAGCTTGAGGGCAGCGATGGCTAAAATGCCGGAGCCGCAGCCGTAGTCGACTACGGTTTGCCCCTGCAAAGTGAGTTGTTCAAGTTGCCCCAGGCACAAGGCGGTGGTGGGGTGTGTGCCTGTGCCAAAAGCCAACCCTGGGTCGAGCAAAAGGTTCACCGCACCTGGGTCGGGCGGTTCCAGCCAGCTGGGGCAAATCCACAGGCGCTCTCCAAAGCGCATGGGTTGGTAGTGGCTGATCCACTCCCGCTCCCAGTCCTTGTCCTCCAGAATCTCGACGCGTTGGTTGCAGCCCTGCAGTAAATCCTTGGGAATACCCGCGAGCACCGCAACCATATTGGCATCGGCAGTAAACAGGCCCGTCAGCCGCGTTTGCTGCCACAGTGGCGTTTCACCTACGCCCGGCTCCAGCACGGGTTGATCCGCGTTGTCCTCCATAGTGACGGCAACAGCACCCGCGCCCAGCAGCTGCTCTTCAAGGGCCTCTACCAGCTCGGGGCGGGTGTCCAGTCGTAACTGCAGCCAGCTCACTAGCTCCAGTCTTCCAGTTTGCTTTCGAGGTAGTGAATGCTCACGCCGCCGGCTTGGAAGGAGCGGTCACGCACCAGCTCTCGGTGCAGCGCGGTATTGGTGCGGATGCCTTCAATCACGAGCTCATCCAAAGCCTGACGCATTCTGGCCAGCGCGATTTCACGGCTCTCTCCGTAGCTGATGATCTTGGCGATCAGCGAATCGTAAAAGGGCGGCACGGTGTAGCCATCATAGAGATGTGAGTCGACCCTGATGCCGGGGCCGCCGGGTGCGTGAAAGGTGGTGACCCGGCCTGGCGAGGGCATAAACGTTTGGTGATCTTCGGCATTAATGCGGCACTCGAAAGCGTGGCCGCGAAAGGCGACCTGCTCCTGCGTGACCGAAAGCGGCAGGCCGCTGGCAATGCGCAGCTGCTCACGCACGATATCAATGCCCGTAATCATCTCGGTGACAGGGTGCTCGACCTGCACGCGGGTGTTCATCTCAATGAAGTAAAACCCGCCGTCTTCGTAGAGAAATTCGAAGGTGCCCGCGCCCCGATAGCCTATCTCGATGCAGGCGTTGACGCAGGCTTCAGCGACCTGCGCGCGCAGGTGCTCATCGACTCCGGGTGCAGGTGCTTCTTCCAACACTTTTTGGTGCCGGCGTTGTAGCGAACAGTCGCGGTCTCCAAGGTGGATGGCGTTGCCTTGGCCGTCTGCAATCACCTGCACTTCGACGTGCCTCGGCTTCTGCAGGAACTTCTCGAGGTACACAACGCCTGAGCCAAAGGCCGCCGCCGCCTCCGCCTGCGTGAGTTGTACAGAATTCAGCAGCGCCGCCTCGTTATGTACCACACGCATGCCGCGACCACCGCCACCGGCGGCAGCCTTGACGATTACCGGGTAACCGATGCGCCGCGCGATCTCCAGCGTGCGCTCGGAGTCTTCGGTGAGTGGGCCGTCGGACCCCGGCACGGTGGGCACGCCCGTCTTCTTCATTGCTTCAATGGCTGACACTTTGTCACCCATCAGGCGGATTGTGTCGGGCCTGGGGCCGATAAAAATGAATCCGCTTTTCTCGACTTGCTCGGCAAAATCAGCGTTCTCCGCCAGGAAACCATAGCCAGGATGAATGGCGCTGGCGTTGGTCACTTCGGCCGCGCTAATAATTGCCGGCACATTGAGGTAACTTGCGGAGGAAGCCGCGGGGCCGATACAAACGGCCTCGTCGGCGAGGCGTACGTGCATGAGCTCGCGGTCAGGCTTCGAATGCACGGCCACCGTTTTGATGCCCATCTCTTTGCAGGCACGAAGAATGCGCAGGGCAATTTCACCGCGGTTGGCGATGAGCACCTTTTCCAGCTTGGCCATGATGTGTTCCTCTGCTTGCGGCGCCCACAGGCGCCGGTGGCTGTATCAGATGATAGAAAACAGAGGCTGTTCGAACTCGATCGCCTCGCCGTTATCGACCAGTATGGCCTCGATCGTGCCGGCTTTGTCAGCCTCGATCTGGTTCATCATCTTCATGGCTTCAACGATGCAAAGGACGTCACCCACTTTCACCGTCTGGCCGACTTCGACAAAGGAGGGTGATGTTGGGGAGGGCGAGCGATAGAAAGTGCCTACCATAGGCGAGGTGATGACTTTACCGCTGCTCACGGGTGCACTCGGCGCTGCGGGTGCGGCCGCAGCCGGTGCACTGGGTGCGGCAGGGGCGGGGGCGGGTGCAGGTGCAGGTGCAGGTGCGTACGCAGCCATCAGCGGCTGTGCGCTGTTGCGGCTGATGCGCACCGACTCCTCGCCCTCTTTAATCTCAATCTCATCGATGTTGGACTCTTCCAGCAATTCGATCAGCTTTTTAACTTTGCGAATGTCCATGGCGGGGCTCTCTCTGATTGGCGTTTTTAAGGTTGTTCCAGCCGCTGCAGGGCGGCCAGTAATCCCAGCTCGTAACCGTGGGCACCCAGTCCACAGATCACACCCACGGCGAGATCAGAAAAATAGGAATGGTGGCGGAACGTTTCCCGGGAATGGGTGTTTGACAGGTGCACTTCGATAAACGGAATGGCAACGCCGGCCAACGCATCGCGCAGGGCAACGCTGGTGTGCGTGAAGGCGGCTGGGTTAATCAGTATGAAATTGACGCCTTCGTGGCGAGCGTCGTGAATACGCTCAACCAACTCGTATTCAGCGTTGCTCTGCAGGCTCAGCAGGTGGTGACCACGCGCTGTGGCGATGTCGCTCAGCTGGCGATTGATGTCTGCCAACGTGGTGTGGCCATAAATGGCCGGCTCACGCTCACCCAGAAGGTTCAGGTTGGGACCGTGGAGTACCAGAATAGTGGCCATATGTTCCCGCCCCTGCGCTTACAAAATGTGAGCACAAATTCTCGCTGAAAAAGCCACAGCTGTCCACGATTGCGCAGCGTTTTTTAGAAAATAGAGGATGTTAGCGGCTATTTAGCCGAATTTTTTACCCTCTGGAGGGCTTCGAGCACGGTGCTGCGAGTCAGCAACTGTGGCAGAAGGACGGCATCCCCGGCTGGATTGGCCGGGTAGAGAACGTAGAGAGGGATGCCCGAGCGGCCATGGCTGCGCAAGTACGCTGCGATATCGGCGTCATAGTTGGTCCAGTCGGCCACCAGATATTCAACGTCATGCTCTTTAAAGGCTGCTTGCACGGCATCCGTGTAAAGCACGCCCTGTTCGTTGGCGATGCAGGTAATGCACCAGTCTGCTGTGACATCCACAAAAACGGCCCGACCTGCGCGGCGCAGCGTGTCTACCTGCTGCGGCGACCACGCCAGTGCACCGCCTGCGCGGCTATCGGGGGTGGCCGGTGCACGCCAAAGCCCCAGCGCGATAGCGGCGACCAGGCAAATCAGCGCTAGCGCTTTACGCGCTTTGCCGCCCTGCCACAGCCACAGCGCCAAGGCGAGCATTAACCCGCCTGTGAGTGCCGCGGCCATGGTGTCCACGCCCGTCTGACGCCCCGCCACCCAGAGCAACCAAATAGCGGTGGCATAGAGTGGAAATGCCAGTAGTTGCTTTAGGGTTTCCATCCAGGCACCCGGTCGTGGCAGCCAGTCGCGGGCCCGAGCGCTGTAGCTCAGTAGCAGCATGGGTGCTGCCATGCCGGCACCCAGGGCGAAGAACACGGACAGCGCAAATAGCGGCGGCTGAGTAATGGCGAAACCCAGCGCCGTGCCCATAAAGGGCGCTGTGCAGGGGCTGGCGACAACCACTGCCAGCACCCCGGTAAAGAAGCTGCCCACAGAGCCCTGCCGGCCCGCCAGGCTACCGCCCAGGTTCATCACACTGCTGCCCAGCTGCAGCATGCCGGACAGCGACAAACCCATGATCAAGAACAAATAGGCCAGCGCGATGACAAAGGTGGGAGACTGCAGCTGGAAGCCCCACCCCACCGCCTGACCGGCCGCCTGCAAGCCGATGAGTGCGGCTGCGACGAGCAGGAAGCTGGCGACAACGCCGAGTGTGTATAGCCATCCGTGGTACAGGCGCTCATGCCTGCTGCTGTTGGCAAAACCCAGCACTTTCAGCGAAAGCACCGGGAACACGCAGGGCATGAGATTCAGTATTGCGCCGCCGATAAAGGCCAGCAACAGCATGTAAGCGAGGGATGCGGGCGGTGTGTTGGTCCTTGTTTCCGAGGCGGCCAGAGTTTGAGCCACTGCCACAGGGCTGGCTTTGCCGGTGCCGAAGTCGATGTCGAATATTTCGGTGCGCGGCGGGTAGCAAAGGCCGGCGTCAGCGCAGCCTTGAGACTTTACTGTCAGCCGTGCAAAACCGACCGACATGGGAGTCTGCAGGCGCACGTCTACCTCGTCATAATAAACATGAACATCGCCAAAAAACTCGTCGCTGCGGGCCAGCCCCGCCGGGATTTCACTGCTCAGCGGCAGCACTTCGCCGGCGCTTTCCAGGCGGAAGTCGAAGGCATGCTGGTACAGGTAATAGCTTTCGGCAATGCGCCAATATAGCTGGATTTGGCCGTTCGGCAGCGGTTCCACGGAAAGTTGGTAGGCCTGCTCTACCGGCAGGAAGTCGGGTTGTGCGAAGGGGTTGGCAGCGGCCGTGCCGGTGGGCAACTGGGCCAGCACCAAGCTGCTGTAGAGCCAGAGCAGGCTGGTAAGCACAAAACGCATGGAAATTCCTTGTACGGTGGCGGCACCGATGCCGTGAGCGGATTGTAGCAGCCTGCAGCCGGTGCCCCAACGAAATGCCGGTAACGGCGCGAGTCGCTGGTGGTATAATAAGAGCCTTGAGCGTAGGGATAGTTTCGTAGCAGGAGAGAAAGAGTGAGTTATTTCGGTATTAGAGCGGCGCTATCACTGGCTCTTATGGTTTTGCCGGTGGCCCAGGCAAGTCAGGCACAAGTGGTTCTGGAGGGCGCCTGGGTGAGAGCGCTACCGCCAACGCAAACTCGCACGGCTGCCTACCTCACGGTGCGCAACACCGGTGCGGAAGTGTTGGCGATCACCGGTGGCACCGCGTCAGGTGCGGGCCGCGTTGAGCTGCATGAAACGCTGGAAGTCGATGGCATGATGCGTATGCAGCAGCAGTCGGTCGTCGAGGTGCCTGCGGGTGGGAGTGTTGAGCTTGCGCCCGGTGGCTTGCATCTTATGCTGCTTGATCTGCAGGCCATGCCCGCAGCCGGGGACTTGGTGCAGCTGTGCCTTACCATCGGCGGCGAGCCGGTGTGTGTGCAGGCAGAAACCCGCCGCGACGCCGCGCCAGCCAAACACGACGAACACCATCATCACTGATAAGTGCGTTCACGGGTCTACTGTCGGGCGCGCGGCCAAGGAGACAAGCCAACATGACGGGATTACAGGATCGTATAGCCAACTGGCGTGATGGCGCACTACCCGGCGGCGCTTGGGCTGCGCGATTGGGTGGCGTTGTGGCGGTCTATCTCGTGTTGGCCATGCTGGTGGGTGTTTACTGGAGCCTGACGCCTGCGCCGTTCGATGTTTCCGAGCGCGCACGTGAGTACTCAACCAGTAGTAACGTAGAGGTCGCTACCGGCTCAACGACGACTGCGGCGCTGATCGCTGCCATGGAAACCTTGCTGGAGAAGCCTGGCGGCTATGTGACGAACGATGTGGCGCCTCCCGGGGTCTGGTTGGACAATATCGCGAATTGGGAGTTTGGGGTGTTGATCCAGTCGCGAGATCTGGCGCGGGCGATGCGTGAGGTGTTCAGTCGTTCGCAGTCCCAGTCCCGTGAAGATCGCGACCTCGCCTTGGCCGAACCGCAGTTGAATTTCAACTCCGACAGTTGGATTTTGCCTACCACCGAGGCGCAGTATCGCGATGGCATCAAGTCGCTACATGGTTATCTGGCCCGCCTTGAGGATACCAACGATAGCGACGCGCAGTTTTATGCTCGTGCAGACAACCTGCGTTACTGGTTATCGACGGTCAGTTCGCGCCTGGGCAGCCTCTCCCAGCGGCTCAGTGCAAGCGTGGGGCAGCGGCGCCTGAATACGGACCTCGCTGGCGACGATAACGCGCGGCAATCCACGCCGGCGCCCGCCGAAATGATGGTGCGCACACCCTGGCTGGAAATTGATGACGTATTCTTTGAAGCGCGCGGCACGGCCTGGGCCTTGATTCACTTCCTGAAGGCGGTTGAAGTGGATTTCGCCGATGTGTTGGCGAATAAAAATGCCGAGGTCAGTGTGCAGCAGATTATTCGTGAGCTGGAAGCAACGCAGGATACCGTGTGGAGCCCGATGATTCTCAACGGCAACGGGTTTGGCCTGCTGGCCAACCATTCCCTGGTCATGGCGTCTTATATCAGCCGTGCGAATACCGCCATGATTGATCTGCGCGATTTGCTGGCGCAGGGTTAGGCGGTTTCATTTCCGGTCGTAGCGCAGCCGTGTACCGGTGTCCAAGGACAGCCGTATTTCGTCTGCGCTGATGGCTTCGGGGAAGTAGGTGCCCGACAGCTTGGCATCCAGCAGGCTGGCGCCTTCGAGGTTGGTTTCGCGAAAATCGAGGCCACTCAGGTCGGCATTGCGGAAATACGAGTTGCTGAAATCCAGCCCGCGGGCATTCATGTTGCGCAAATCACGCCCGCGGTAGTCACCACTGCGCAACTCGCTGCTATCCAGCGTGTCACGCTGTTCGTTAAAGCCCTTGATATCTTCATTGCGCAGCAGTTGGTACAGCGGATCTTGTTTGATTTCGGGTTTATTCATGATGATCTTCCAGAAAATGTTGGGCCTGTCCCGACCGATATTGTGCCTCCTAGCTTAAGGCAGCAGGGGCGTTATGCCTAGCACCGCTGTGCCGCCATCAGAGCAATTGACGGGTTTCCTGCTCACACGGCAGTGGCGTGACACCCCCAAGGGGGTGGTTCTGGAGCTGTGGTTCGCCACTGAAGCAGGGCCGGTAGCGGCAGAGATTCACGGTGAGCGCTGTGTCTTTTTCCTCGCCGAAGCACAAGCCAAGTTGCACAGTGGGCTGTTTTTGCTGCATCCCGATGTGGTGGTGAAGCCACTGGGCTTACGGGATTTTGCGTTGCAGCCGGTAGTGGGGGTATACAGCCCCACCTATCGTCAAGCTCGGGCGCTGGCCGACCAGCTGTTGGAGCGTGGCGCGCAGCCGCTGGAAGCCGACATCAACCCGGCTGATCGCTACTTGATGGAGCGTTTTATCGCCAGCGGCGCGACGCTCTCTGGCGCGCTGACACGGCGCCGCGATCACGCCTGCATGCGCGACCCAGTGCTGCGCCCAGCGGCTGTGCGACCGCAGCTGACCATGGCGTCCTTCGATATTGAAACGGCCATGGATAGCCTGCAGCTGTATTCCATCGCCGTACATGTCACCTACACGGGCGCGTTGTGGCCTGACCCGCAGGCAAAGCCCGCTGCGCTGAGCCGGGTTTTCATGGTGGGCGATCAGCCGGTAGGTGATGGTGTAGAAATAGTGTCGTCGCAGCGCGCAGTGTTGGAGTGCTTTCTCGACTTTATCGCCAAGGTGGACCCGGATGTGCTGGTCGGGTGGAATGTGGTCAATTTTGATACGTGGTACTTACAGCGAGTGGCGGATTCACTGGGCGTGCCCTTGCGCCTGGGTCGCGCGGCTACCACGGTGCACTGGCGCACGCTGGACGAAGACGGAGAGCGCCGCGCCGCGAGGCTGCCTGGCCGTTTGCTGCTCGATGGTATTGAGCTGCTGCGAGCTGCCTTCTACCGTTTTGAAAGTTTTGCGCTGGACGCGGTAGCTCGTGAACTGCTGGGTGCCGGCAAGCTGTTGCACGGCGCTGGGCGGGGCGAGGAGATTGGCCGCTTGTTCAGGGAGGATAAAGCGCAGTTGGCCGCCTACAACCTGCGTGACTGCGAGCTGGTATCAGAGATATTTGCGCACACGAAGCTACTCGATTTTGCGCTTGCGCGCAGTGCGATGACCGGGCTTAACCCTGACCGGCTAGGCGGCTCGGTCGCATCTTTTGATAACCTGTATTTGCCGCGGCTGCACCGCGCGGGTTTTGTTGCCCCAAACGCGCAGCGCGACCAAGCGGCAAGCCCAGGTGGCTTTGTCCTGGAGTCCCAGCCCGGGCTCTACCAGCATGTTCTGGTGCTTGATTTTAAGAGCCTGTATCCCAGCATTATTCGCACCTTTTTCATTGACCCACTGGGCTTGGCTTTGGGGTCCCCTGTCCGTTCTGAGGATGAACTGCCAGAGGCCGCTACCGTGCCGGGGTTCGTTGGCGCCCGTTTCACGCGCTCAGGCCATATTTTGCCGGCGCTGATTGAAGCGCTTTGGGCTCAGCGCGATGCGGCGAAGCGAGCGCAGGACGAGCCGCTTTCGCAGGCGATCAAGATCATCATGAACTCTTTCTATGGCGTACTGGGTAGCCCGGGCTGTCGGTTCTTTGATGCGCGCTTGGCCACCAGCATTACGCGTCGAGGCCACGAAATTTTGCTGCAGACCCGTGAGCGTATTGAGGAATTTGGTCATCGGGTGATTTATGGCGACACCGATTCCGTGTTTGTGTGGATTGCAGATGCCGCAAATGATGCAGACGCCGAGGCAGCGGGCCGTATGCTGCAGCGAGAACTGAACAGCTGGTGGCAGCAAAAATTGCGCGAAGAGTTTGCTCTGGAATGCGCGCTGGAGTTGGAATTTGAAACCCATTACCGGCGTTTCCTTATGCCCACTATCCGTGGTTCTGAAAAAGGCTCAAAGAAACGTTATGCAGGGCTGGTCGGCAGTGGTACCGCTGAGCATGTTGTGTTTAAGGGCTTGGAAAGTGTGCGCACAGACTGGACGCGCTTGGCGCGCGATTGCCAGCAACAGCTATACCGGCGTATTTTTTTGGACCAGCCCTGGGAGTCATACCTGAAGCTGTTGGTCACAGCTGTGTTGGCGGGAGAGCACGATGATGCCTTAGTGTATCGCAAACGCCTGCGCCGGCGGCTTGCGGACTATGAGCGCAATGTACCACCGCATGTACAGGCCGCGCGACTCTATGCAGAGCGGGGGCTTTCGGCTCCGTTACGCGGTGACTGGGTGGAATACGTGGTGACTACGGCAGGGCCGGAGCCCGCTGCCGCTCGTCGTGCGCCGTTGGACTACGCGCACTATCTTGAGCGCCAACTGGCACCGGTAGTTGACGGCATAGTTAGCTTTCTGGGTACCTCATTTGCCACGCTGACCGGCCAGCAGATGGATCTTTTCTGAGCCTGCTCAGTCGCCGAAGAACTCCGCGCGCAGTGCCGGGTAGTCAGCGGCGGGTAACCGAGGGCCGTAGTTTGCCACCACGCGCCCAGCGGCGAGGCTGGCAAAGCGGCCGGCGGTGGGGTAGTCCTCTGCGCGGCTGATGGCATACAGGAAGGCGCCGGCAAACATGTCGCCGGCACCATTGCTGTCAACGGCCTGTACCCGGTGCGGTGGAATCTCGTGTATGGAGTTACCATCCCAGGCCAGCGCGCCTTGTGCACCACAGGTGACAACAAAATGCCGGGCAACCGTCTTCAGCTGCTCCATGGCGGCGGGGAGGTCTTTGGTGTCCGCCCAGCACAATGCCTCATCGCGGTTGCAAAATAGCAGGTCCAATTTCGAACCGATTATGGCCTGCATGCCTTCACGAAAAAACTCGACCATGCCAGGATCGGAAAAGCTCAGGACCGTTTTCACGCCAGCGGCTTCGGCGAGCTCTCTGGCGCGGATGGCGGCCGCCCGCCCAGTATCTGAGGTCACCAGGTAACCTTCGATATAAAGGTACTCTGAATCAGCCAGTGCGGCCGGGTTCAGCTGCTCTGTCGATAGCGTCTCGCTAATGCCGAGGAAGGTGTTCATGCTGCGCTCTGCGTCGGGTGAAATTAGCACCAGGCATTTCCCCGTAGTGCCTTGCGGGCGCTGCGCCATGCTGTGGGCGACCCCTGCCGTTTCCAGGTCATGGACGTAGATGGCGCCATCGGCATCATCGGCGACCTTGCAGGTCATGAAGGTCGGCGCGCCAAACTGGGCTGCTGCGATCATGGAGTTACCCGCGCTGCCGCCGCTGGCGTGGCTGGCTTTCACCAGGTGGCCCTGTAGTTGTGCGAGCAGTTCAGCTTGGCGGGCCTCGTCCACCAGGGTCATCAGGCCTTTGTCGACGCCCATAGCCGTGAGTTCTGCATCCTGAACCTGGATTTCGGTGTCGACCAGGGCTGCGCCCATGCCGTAGATCATGTATTTCTTCATGCTGCTGTGGCTCCCTCTGGGTCAGCCAGCTATTATCCGGATCCCCCAACCAATTGAAAGCGGGCTTGCGCTACACTCCCTTCATGTCCAGAACCCGTCGCCCCTTCTTGAAGCTTTTTTTTGCTGCCTGCGCTGTTGGCCTGCTGGTGGTGGTGTACTTGGACGTGCGCATTACCGCCACCTTTACCGACAAAATGTGGGAGGTGCCGGCCAAAGTGTATGGCCGCCCGTTGGAGCTGTTTGCGGGGGCGACACTCGCTGCCGACGACTTGGCGTGGGAGCTGGAGGTGTTGGGCTATCGCAAGCAAGCCAGTGCCCGGCGCCCCGGCGATGTGTCGCGTGCAGGCAACCGCTTCGACCTGTACACGCGCGGCTTCGATTTCCCGGGAGAGCGTGAGCCGGCGCGGCTGATTCGCCTGGAAGTGCAGGGCAATCGCATAGCCGTGCTGCGCGATATGAACGGCAGTGTGGACCTGATGCGGCTTGACCCGGTGCAGATCGGCGGTATTTACCCGCACCATGGAGAGGACCGGGTTCTGGTTCGTCTTGATGATGTGCCCGAAAGCCTGCGCGCCACGCTGCTCGCGGTTGAGGATCAGCACTTCTACGAGCACTGGGGGTTTTCGGTGTCGGGCATCGCCCGCGCAGCGCTCAGCAACCTGCGTTCAGGCCAGGTGGTCGCCGGTGGCAGCACGATCACGCAGCAGTTGGTGAAGAACTATTACCTTACGCCGGAACGCACGATTGTGCGCAAGCTCACCGAGGTGGTCATGGCGGTGTTGCTTGAGCTTCATTTCAGTAAGGAGCAGATTCTTGAAAGCTACCTGAACGAAGTGTATCTGGGCCAGGAGGGGCCGCGCGCCATTCACGGCTTTGCGTTGGCCGCAAGGCACTATTTTGATCGGCCGCTGCAGCAGCTGGGGCTGCATCAGCAAGCCTTGTTGGTCGGCATGGTCAAAGGCCCGTCCTTGTACAATCCGCTGCGCAACCCCGAGCGGGCGAAGGCGCGGCGCAAGGTGGTGCTGGATGTCATGGTGGAGCAGGGCCTGGTGTCGGCAGAGCAGGCTGCCGTAGCTAATGCCATGCCCTTGGATCTGAACAACCGCGACGGGGTGCGCGACAGTTTCCCGGCGTTTCTTGACCTGGTGCGACGGCAGCTGCGGCTTGAGTACCGTGATGAGGATCTCACCACTTTGGGCCTGAGCATTTTTACCAGCTTTGACCCACTGTTACAGCGCCAAATGGAGCGCAGCAGCACGACGATCCTGCAACAGGTTGATAGTGCAGGCAAGCTGGAGACCGCGTCTGTCGTCATGCGCTTTGATAGCGGCGAAGTAGCGGCCTTGGTGGGCGGCAGGCAGGTGCGTTACGCCGGGTTTAATCGCGCCCTGGATGCGCGCAGGCCTGCGGGTTCGCTGCTGAAACCGGCAGTTTACTTGGCTGCTTTGGAGCAGCCGCGCCGTTATACCCTGGCGACCCCTCTGTCGGATACGCCCCTGCGGGTGCCGGGCCCGCGTGACGAAGTGTGGGAGCCACGCAATTTTGATCGCAAAGCGCACGGCCAGGTGTTACTGCATCGGGCGCTAGCCAACTCCTATAACCTGGCGACTGCACGCTTGGGTATGGATGTCGGCATTGACCGAGTCGCCGATATGATGCGCCGGCTCGGCGTAGAAGGCGATATCCCCGAGGTGCCCGCACTTACCCTCGGGGCCGGAGAATATTCGCCAATGGACATGGCCGCCATGTACCAAACCATTGCTGCAGGCGGGTTCCGCATGCCCCTGCGTACTATTCGTGACATTGTGGATGCCAATGGTGAGCCTCTGCGTCGGTATCCACTGGAGTACGACCGCACGGTGAGCCTGCAGGCGATACACCTGTTGCACTACGCGCTGCGCGAAGTGCTGCGCGAGGGAACGGGCCAAGGCGCTTACGCTTACCTCGATAACCGCTTTCAGGCGGCGGGTAAAACCGGCACCACCAACGAAGGGCGCGACTCCTGGTTTGCGGGCTTTTCCGGTGACCTGCTGGCGGTGACCTGGGTCGGGCGTGATGACAACAGTGCCACGGGGCTGACCGGGAGCACCGGCGCGCTCAAGGTGTGGTCTCACTTTATGGCAAATGCCAGCCAGCGCTCGCTTGGCTATCGCATGCCGGAGGATATGCAGCCGCAGTGGATTGATAGTACAACGGGCTATTTGACCGGAGAGGGGTGCCCCGGGGCTCGCTTGATGCCGTTCGTAGTCGGTTCTGAACCGCGCCAGCGTAGTTCGTGTAGCGGCGGTAACACGGGCAACTCCGGCGGCACGGGGAACAAGGTGCGCGATTGGTTTCAATCGCTGTTTGGGGGTAAGTCTTAGTGAACATCGCGACAATACTGCGGCGCTGCATGCTGCCGCTCCTGTTACTGGCGTTGTCGGGATGCACGATTTACTCGCCACCCGGGGGGCATCCACCGGTTGAGACGCGCGGGGGCCCAGGTGGAGTGGTGGAGCAAGAACGCCCTCCTGTGGCCC
>ERZ887849.1682-NODE-1682-length-19857-cov-34.936875_pt1 | contig 19857 bp, 10 predicted proteins | sample MGYA00521267_ERZ887849 | MGnify/ENA primary metagenome ERZ887849 (study PRJEB32303, sample SAMEA104408601) | aquatic metagenome | biome: Brackish water; feature: Pelagic; material: water | place: Baltic Sea | collected 2014-06-06T16:11:00 | depth 2,863 m ... | reverse complement strand
AAAAAAGGAGAACCAATTCCTGTGAATCAATTCTCCGATTTAGTGACCCAAACTTTTGAAAGTTCGAACTTTTTGAATGGAATTAATGATATCGTGAGGTTTTAAAACGGTGTTTTCTAGGCATACTTAAGAGTTTTTTATAACTTTATTGTTTTACCAACTCTTTTTCTAAAGCCTCTAAAGACTTTCCTTTTGTTTCTGGTAATAGTTTTAGGAGTACAAAGAAGCCTATCAAAGCAATTGCTCCAAAGATAAAAAAGGTTAGTGCGTTTCCTAAGTTTGAAAGTTCCCAAGGAAAAAGCAATTGCACTAAAGAGCTAACAAGGGAGTTTATAAAGGCAATAACTCCGATAGCTAGACCTCTGTATTTCAATGGGTACAACTCGGACAGTAAGACCCACATTACAGGGCCTAGTGAAAACGCAAAGCAGGCAATAAATCCTAAAATTCCAATGAGTACCAAAGTGGCGTTTATACGTGTTGCCGCTTCCAAAATGACCCCATCATTTTTAAGATATGTTGCATTGCCTAGTGCAGACTTAATTGTGTTCTTAAAATCGATATCAGTATCATAAACCTTTTCAGCAAAGGGCAATAATTGTTCCGAACCAGAAAACTCAAACTGAGCAATTTTTTCTTTGGAAAGCTGGTATGTTGCATTATGAAAACCATATGAACATAACAGTAAACTCACTGCAATACCAGCTGTGCCTATTAAAAGTAGAGGTCTTCTCCCCATTCGATCAATTAAATAGATCGCAACAAAAGTGAAAATTACCGATATAGTACTTAACAACACACCTGACAAAAAGGCTGCGTCAGTACCAATTCCTGTTTGTTTAAATATAGATGTTGCATAGAAGTAAACAGCATTTATTCCCGTAATTTGCTGTAGTACGCCTATAATTAAACCGATAACTAATATGAAACGAAGTGAACGCTTTAATAAATCCGTAAGTTTTAAATTAGATTTGTCATTATCAGCATATATGCTTTTTTTAATGGAAATGACCTCAGCATCGCCCCTTTGGTTTCCATGAAGTGTTACTAGAACGTGTTTTGCCTCAGGAATTCTATCTTTTGAAAACAACCAACGTGGACTTTTTGGAACAAAAAACAAGAATATCAAGTATAAGATAGCAGGTATCAGTTCGACACCTAACATCCACCTCCAAACAGTTTCATCTGTAAGAAAACTACTTTTGGGAGTACTATATTTATTGAAAAAGTAATTACTTAAAAAAGCTGCAAAAAAACCAAAAACAATATTTAATTGTTGAATAGTAACTAATTTACCTCTGTTTTCTGCATTGGCTATTTCGGCAATATACATTGGCGCTAATACCAGAGCAGCTCCAAAAGCCAATCCGCCAATCATTCTTGCGATATACAGCATTTCATAGGAGATAGCGCCAGCAGAAAGCACAGCAGAAATTGCATATAGAAATGCCACAAAAAGAAGTAGTTTTTTTCGTCCAAAGACATCACTTAATCTTCCAGAAAATAGCATTGCAAACATGGCAGCAAACGATGGTGAACTGACTACCCAGCCAGACTGAATTTCGTTCAATTCAAACACTGGCCCTGCGAAAGACATCACACCAGAAATGATACCTGCGTCAAACCCAAAAAGGAATCCTCCGAGGGAGACTACAAAAGCAATGAATACCAGTTTTTTGTTCATATGATGTTGGATTAAAACGCTTAACTTTTAGTACACGATTGATTGCATCGCTCGCGGCGGAATTTCTAGTACAGTTTCACTTGAATCAACGATCAATTTATAATTGATTTTAGTGTTTGTTGGATTCATAACAACAGTTACAATCTTTCCATCTTTGTTCATAAACGAGGTACTTTCAATGGTGGTTATGCTTGTTGTCGTGCTCACACGTACAGCGCCAGGCTCGATGAACTTTGAAAAGTGACCGATATAGTAATAAGTAGGCGTGTATATCAAATCGTCGGAATTTGTGTTTGCATGAATAGGGGCAAAACAGAAATTATTTACATGATTTGGACCTCCTCGTTGGTCAAGGAGAATATTCCAGTCTGTCCATCCGACAACGCCACTATTGAAATCGTTTATCATTGAATTCCCATAGCGCTCTGCATTGGGCCAGTGGAATAGTCTTTCTGTATTAAAACCTTCCTGACAGCCTTCAGTAAACATCATATTTTTTGAAGGAAATGATTCATTTATGCTTTTCAAATTATCATATTTTGGTAAACCTCCTGTCCAAGTCTCATACCAATGAAACCCAATTCCCCAAGCATATTTAGAAGCTTCGGGGTCTTCAAAAATAGTATTTGCCCTGTTCGTAATCAAATCTCTATTGTGGTCCCATACGATAATATTTTTATCGCTCATACCTGCTTTTTCTAGAGCTGGTCCTAAATAACCCTTTAAAAAATCGCGTTCTTCTTCGGCGGTGTATATACACGATTCCCATCGTTGTGTTGCCATCGGCTCATTTTGTATAGTCAATCCCCAAACAGGAATACCTTCAGCTTCATATGCTTCAATAAATTTTACATAATAATTTGCCCAAGATTGACGAAATTCAGGAAGGAGTTTTCCGCCTCTAAGCATATTTTTATTGGTTTTCATAAAAGCAGGTGGACTCCAAGGACTAGCATAAAAGACTAAATTGTCACTGATCAATTCAATTGCTCTTTTTATGAGAGGGATTCTTTTTACTTTATCTTTTTCAATTGAAAATGTTTTTAGTTCTGTATCCCCTTCGTCAATATAGGTATGGCTTCCTAAACCAAAATCACTACTATTAATACTGGTTCTTATAATGTTATATCCTAATCCATCTTTACCAAAATACGATTGAAGGAGTTCGTCTTGTTTGCTGGAGCTTAAGACTGAAAATACCTCTGCTGAAGCATCTGTTATCGCTCCTCCAATACCTAAATATTCTTGAAACGTTTTTTTTGGATTTACAAAAACTGCAATTCCTGTTTCTAAGGGCTGGCTCTTTTCTTTGAATGTCAGTTCATTTGTTTTGGCTAATCGCAACTCTGTATCCTTAGCGGTAGTATACACTTGAAGCGTTTTGTTAGAATAGCTTTCTCCTACACTTGAAATCGTGTATTGTGGTTCTAATTTAACGATTTTTGCATCATTACAAGAAGTCATTAACAGCAAAAAAATAAATAGTTTGTAATATATTCTGACCATAGTTTGTTGTAAGTTATTTTTTGTATTCATGTTTGACCCAATCGACTTCCATTACCCATTCGCCCTCCATTGGGGAATCCGTAATTTTAGCATAATTTAAAATGGCAAACATGGCTTCCGGATAGTTATCTCCCTCTCCTTTGTTACGGTACACTTCTTTATCATCAACACGATACACTAAATCACTTTTTTCCCATTCAACAGAGTATTCATGAAATTCGTTTAAATCAACATTGAATCCTTTGCGTAAAGTCCACCAATCGCCATCATCGCATTTGCCTAGATTTTTAATAGCGCCTGTTGTGAAACTATTTTTATGATGATCGCCATGATGCTCAAAAATATCAATCTCTCCAGACCCAGTCATTGGCCAACAAACCGTTTCGTTCGGTTCTTGAACCGGGGGTTCATTGTTTTGAGACCCTAAAATCCACCATGCTGGAAACATACTTGGCTCTCCATAACTACCTAGTTTAAGTCGAGCTGTCCATTTTCCTTTAATAAACTCTTTTCGATTTTTTGAAGCGATTCGCCCCGAAACATATTGCGTTTCAGGGTGCTGCTTTCCATATTTATCGAAATTATCACAGCTCCGTTTTTTACCGATATTAACCACCCTTAATTTTAAAGTGCCATCACTAACTTCTCGAGTTCCAAATTCATTATTAGGCACATAGCAATGCGTTTCGTTATTTACCCAAATGCGTTGGTCTTGCCAATTATCCGTATTGAATGTGTCAAAATTATCCAAGAAATCTATTTCCCAAACATTTGAGTTTTTTACAGAAAGTGCATCTCCTTTAGAACCTTTATTGCAGGATAGAAAGGCTATTGCCATCAGCATGTAAATACTATGTTTTAGTTTCATATGTCTAGATTTAATTGACTCCAAATTGAAAAATTTGTGAATCAGATGTGTTCCCAATTTGATCTGTAGTTACGACTTTCCAATAATACACTAGACCAGAAGTTACATTGCTATTTATAGTTGTATTACTTGTGCTGCCAATCTCGGCAACTGGGGGGGTTACAGAATCAAGATATACAGTGTAGGACACAATATCATTATCAATATCAGTTGCTTCCCACTCTAAACTAACTTCACCCTCATTGACACTGGCACCAGATTGAGGACTGATTGCTTCTGCCGGAAATGGGGGGTGACTTTCTTGAGGAAGCCCCGAATTATAAAATTTCCAAACAGCACTTTCTGTGGTTTCTGTGGTTCCACTCGCTAAAGATATTACAGACCATGAATAGGGGGTGCTCCTTAAAATCCGTAACAAAAATTCATTTGAAAGTGTGCTTATAGTTCTTGAAGTCCCATCATTTAAGTTTTTAACTTTTAATATATAAGAAGTGGCATTTGTCGCGTCTTGCCATTGGAAAAGTACATCTGTTTCGGAGTCAGAAATGATGGCACCTTCATTGCATTCTGTATTGTTTTCAGGAAATATAAGAGTTGCTGCAGTTGGCGGATCTACTGGATTCACACCCTCATCACTGCTATCATCACTACTACAAGAAGCAATACTGATTGACAAAAACAAGTATGTTGGAAGTATTATTTTTAATCTGTTCATTGCTTTATAATTTTATAATTGTATATTTTTTCTGCTGTGGTTATTTTTAGTACAAAAAATCCATTTGCGATGCTTGACACATCAACTTCCAAAGTATTGGATATTGGATAGTATATTTTAGAGACTATTAATTGACCCGTTAGATCATAAATTTCTACAGGTACAGCAGATGTTTCTACAAGGCCAGTATTGATAAATAACGTATTATTTTGTACGGGGTTTGGATAGATTATAGGCTTACTATTTAAATCAAAGGTTTTTTCATAAATACCCTGGCACTCTTTATTTGTTCTTATACTCAATTTATTTAACCCTTTAGATAATTCAAATTCGACTTCGCTTTCACTAGTAATAAACGTCTCATCATTTAAGGTTATATAATACACGTCCCCTCCATTTACAGTCACATTTATTCTTGAGGAATTCGTTACTCTGTTCGCATTAACATTTAACTCCTCTGGTTCGATTACAACGACTGTAAAACACTGTTCATAGCCTGGTTGACTTTCTAATGTAATACATAATTCATACGTTCCGGCAGATAAATTTTCAAAATCAATATTGGAGGTAAACGTTTCCGTTGTGGCGTAATTTTCTCCACTTATGGAAACGGTATAAGTATAGTTTGCAACGGCTGATAATGAAATGCTTCCGTTATTTTGAGATCTGCATGTTTCACTCAATGCGGATATCACATAATTATCAGGTGGTAAAAAGAAAACTTCACAGCCTGAAACATCTACGATAGCACCTTCAGGAGTATTTGGGCAATCATCATTTTCATCTAGGACACCATCGCCATCACTATCTGGATAGTCGAACTCCATCCAATTGAAATTAAATCCACCTGTAAGGATTTTCATTCTTAATGTATGTACTCCTTGATCTATAGATAAATTATCTGAAACAGTTTCCCAAATCTGCCATCCATTTGTAACAACCGTATTTACAACAATTAATTCAGTTTCTACATCATTTTCATCTACTGAATACAGTCCGATTTGGCCTTGGTTAAATCCAGCGACCCTGAACTTAATTCCGTACAGTCCTGTTTCTGGAACAAAAATAGAATAGTCGGCATAATCCCCTGGATCTGTATAACCTAAATTTTGACCGCCGCCTTCATCTGTTGAGTCTTCTAGCCCCATACCTACCATCACATCATAATCTTCAACTTGAATAAGAGCTGGAATTACAACACGATATGGAGCTATATTATTGATTGGTAAATCGGTAAACGTGTTTAAAATTTTATTTGATTGGGATTGAATTGAATTCCCAGTATAACTTACCGTTATAACATCCCCTAAAAGGAAGAAGTCATCAAGATTAAGAATAAACAGTCGCTCTCTTAAAGGGTCTGCTGTAACCGATGAAACGGCTCTTTCTTCTCCATTAATAAGAACAGAAAATTGATCTTCAGTAGCGTTTATGGATGTTTCCAAAAGAGATTCACTAATTGTAACTTCTAAAGATTTTTCATCAGCACCCGTCTTACCGTTTAAAGCGGTTAGAGCTAAAGCATCCACTGTTCCTGTAGTTTCAAATTCGATACTACTATAATTAGCAGCAATATCATTATTGATGTGTAATTTTAAAGCATGTTCTCCTGCTGGTAGAATAATATCATTAATTTCATAAGTAGAAAATTGTGTCCAACCCCCTGTTGAACTCACAACTTTTGTAGCGGTCACTTCCTGATCGTCTATAGACAGAAAGAACTCCCCACCGGTTTGTTGAGATGCAACTCTGACTTTTGCTTTGTACACAGCTGTTTCATTAACATTAACAGTATATTTCATCCACTCGCCTTGGTTTACAAATCCGACATGAAATCCATTGCTATTTACATTATCTATGTTTTTTTCGATATCCACTCCATCATTTCTATAGGACCATCCGCTGTTCCACGCTGTGAAATCTCCAGTAGATAAATTATAATCAGCAACAACTGTGTCATAATATGCGAAATTATTTTTGCCTAAATCAAAATCTGACATATGAATCACTCCAGGAATTGCTGACGGTGTGCCGTGATAAGGAATTGTTTCATCAGTTTGTACTTGTCTTATTAATGCATCGGGCACGTCTTTTCTAAATCGGCTATTTTCAACCAAAAGATTATCGGCGAGCTCCATCATACTTTCGAAAGCTTCTGTGGCTGTTGGCTGCGCTCCATTGCCTTGCCAGAAGTCCAGAATATCTTGATACCCAGGATTTATATCAATAGCGTAAGGGCTGTCTATATCTCCAATTTTACGAACGGCCCACCAAGCCCAACCAATGTTATTGTCTTCAAATAGAGAGACTGCATCCGTAAACCATGTATTGGAATTTTCTCCTGATTCTCCCATCCACAGAGGTACGTTATATTGTGTTCTAAGAGGTAGTATCCAGTCCAAATCACCGGGATTATTAGTGCTCCAATATTTATGAAAACTATACACCAAGTTGTCATCCCAAGGGGGTGTTAATCCACTATGATCGTTGGCATAGGAATTTCCTTCAATAAATATAATATGGTTGGGATCTACACTTCGAATCCCCACAGTAATGTCTTCAAAGACTTCTCGTAATAAAGCATTGCCTGGCAAATCCCAATGGGTTTCATTGATGAGGTCATAGCCTCCAATCCATTCGTTATCTTTGTAGCGGTCTGCTATTCTGGTCCATAAAGCGACAAGCTTATCCCTGTTTTCTTGACTTTCCCAAAGCGATGGTTTTGTAGGATCATAATCATTAATTTCTGACCCTGCACCTTGTCCTCCAGGTGCAGCATGCATGTCTAAAATCACATAAATATTGTGCGGGGCAGCCCATGCTAAAACATCGTCGATCAATTCAAACCCAGTTTCTATCCATGTATTTTCTCCAGGCACAACCTCCTCTTCAATTGTAAGAGTAAATAGGTTGTAGTGCATAGGAATACGAATACTATTGAATCCCCAAGCTGCTAATGAATCTACATCGCGTTGTGTAAAATGATTTTCTCGCCATTTATCAAAAAAGACCTCAGTATTGGTTTCGCCCATCAAATCAACTAATCGCTCTTTGATCTCATGCTGTGAACCAGCAAATCCAGAAGTTTGCATCATATAACCCTCCATAATTTGCCAGCCTCCAGGGCCGTACCCTCTTAAAAGAACTTCTTCACCATTTGAATTAACAATTTGTGTTCCTTGTGTATGTAGTCCTTGACTCCAACCAAATGACACTATAAATATCAGGCTTACAAAAAGCACATAATTTCTCATTGAATTATAATTTTTTGGGTTTAATATTTTAATACTATTCTAAATTATTGTCTTAATACCGACCAGTTGTCTAAAACTATCCCCTCGGTACCCCATTGACCACCACCAGTTCTAAACAATAGATAGTACGTTCCAGGAGTTGTAATTTCAAATTGCCCTGGATTTTGAGTTGTATCACAACCTCCTGCAACTGCCGGTCCAGAATAGGTTTTTAAATCGCCACAATCCCAGGCATTATACGCTTTGAGAACATACTGGTCTCCATTGTAGTCTCCAGTATTTTCAACCGGCTGTGTAGCCCCGATATACACCTCGCCCCAAACATCATTAATATCAGTATAGGTCATATCCATATCAAACTGATAGATTCCAGGTTCAAGAGCAAGCTGGGTATATACAGCCCAATGTTTCCACTCGCTTGGACTTTGTGCTTCAGCAAACTTAATGACACCATCTGCGATGGTTACGGAACCAATTCCATTATCAGTAGGGTCTATGTTAATAATTGTCCAACCACTTGAATCGTCAAAACCTCCATTTGTAATTAGATTTGTATAAACGGGTTCTTCTACGGTCACTTCAAGCGAAATTTCGTTTGAGACTGCAGCATCATTTGTTGCGGTTAATGTAACAGTATAAGTACCTGCTGTTGTATAGGTGTATTCTGGGTCTTCATCTGTTGATGTGCCAGAACCATCTCCAAAATCCCACGAATAACTTGTGGCATTTGCAGATGTGTTAGTAAACATTGCAGTAAAATTAGAAGTTTCGAATGTGAACCCTGCAGTAGGTGCAGCAGTAGGATCAATTACTGTGACTTCTTTCGTAATTTCAGCCGAACCTGCTTCATTAGTGGCTGTTAATGTTACCAAATAAGTACCACCATCCGTATAGCTGTAAGTTGGGTTTTCTTCAGTTGAGGTGCCAGAGCCATCTCCAAAATCCCATGAATAACTTGTTGCATTCGCAGATGTATTGGTAAAGGTTGTTGTAAGATCAGAGGTTTCAAATTCAAAATCTGAAACAACAGCGAGAGCGAAAGAACCAAGGGATCGAACTGTTACATTATCGATTGTGACGCCTTCGGAACCATAGTTTGCTCCCCCACCTCTAATTACTAAATAGGCAGTTCCGGCCGTGGTGAATTCGAATGTTGAACCCGTACCGACACAACTGTAGGCTGCAAAATCGCCATCAAAAGGTTCTCCTCCACAACCTTCCCATGTGTTTAGGGCTAAACGCATTCCGCCATCGGTGTAGTCTTGACCTTCAACAGGAGTTTCCATTCCTACATAGACTTCAAACCAAGAATCTGTTAATGGGCCTCCACTTATATCCATTGAAATTTGATATTCGTTATTTGCTAAAACTTGGATTGGTTGATAAATTCCTACTTGTCCCCAACTGCCACCTGTCCATTTTGCTTCATTATTATCAAATGATACATTGATTCCATCAGAAATAGGCAAAACAATCCATGGATCACTTCCGTTAAATTCTCCATTTTGAATGAGATTAGGCGCTTCAAAGTCATCGGTTATAACCACTGTTTGAATTGATTCTGCGACACCGCCCTCGGTAAATATTCTAAACCTCACATCATAATCTCCACTGTCAAAGAAAATTTTAGTGGCTTCATAACCTTCATCTGAAGAGTTGTCTCCAAAATCCCAATGTGTGTACCAGTTTGCATCATTTGGTATTGCAGAAAAATGCACCATGTTTGGGTTTTCGGAATCAAATTCAAATGTAAATAAGGCATCTTCGCTTGTAGGAGGTGCTACAGCCTCTTCAGCGTCATCTGCACATCCGGTAGAAATTGAAATAATTCCTACAATAAAAGTCCAACTTAAAAATTTAATTAGTTTCATATGTTTGTTTATTTGGAATTTGAATTTAGTACCCTACGTTTTCTATAAGGTTTGAATTGTTGTTTATTCTATTTTGACCTATGGGGAGGTAATAATGGCGTTCATCAAAATACATTGGCAATGCCTCTGCTTCAAAGGTTTCATAGGTAAATGTTTCATTTCCAGCAAGGTCAACATGTCTGAGTGTTCTGACACCTTCTACCTGAATACTTAAAGCTTCTGTTGCAATGCGCCATCTTCTCACATCCCAATAGCGATGATCCTCAAATGCAAGTTCTAATTTTCTTTCATTACGAATTCGATCTCTTAATTCAGTACCTGAATAGGGCTCTAAGCGTAAGTTTTGTTGTAAGCCTGCTCTGGTTCTTATCACTTCAATATAGTCTCTTGCAGACGCTTCTATTCCTAATTCAATTGCGGCTTCTGCGGCATTTAAATACGTTTCACCAAGCCTGAAAATAAGGCAATCCTGTCCCGAATAATATTGTGGTACAAAAAGAGGTGAATCGCCATCTTCTAAATATTTTCTTACATAGAATCCAGTTTTTGTTGCATCGGGGTGAATATTAAGTCCGTCCTTACCAATTCCAGTACCACTACCGGTATCGATAATTCCTCCAGTTTCTGTGCCATACCATATTTCTACTGACTCTCCTTGAAATATATCATTATTAGTCAGTATAGTTCCTTTAAGACGAGGGTCACGATTTTCCCATGGATTAGTTTCGTCGTATCCAGAACCCGATTCATTTGGTAGCTTTCCTGTGCTTAGTACTTCATAACTGTCAACGAGTTGTTTTGTTGGTGACATGCTTGCTCCCCAGTCTAATCGATAACTAAAAGGTACATTGTGTAAATCATACTCATGTCCTTTTTCAAATGGAATCCAAATTTTTTTAAAAATGGCTTCATCATCTGTCTCGTCGAGAAACAAATTGGCATAATTAGTTGCGGGATCAGAGTATTGATTAAAGAGTGAATACCCTCCTTCGGCAATAACAGTTTGTGAAGCATTTAAAGATATTTGGTAGTAGGCATCTGCAGCTGAAGCAGGGATTCCAATCACTCCATCAAGCTGAACTGTACCGTATTTTGCAATACTCCCTGCGTATAATGCGGCTCTAGATTCTAAAGATTTAGCGGCCCATTTTGAAGCTCTTCCATTTTGAGTCACCCATCTATTTGGTAGTAAATCAAAGGCTGTTTGTGCATCAGATAAAATTTGGTCATACACCTGTTTTTCAGTGTTTCTGCTTGGAAATAATTCTTCTTGCGGGGTGGTGTCTGGATTTTGAGGATCGAGAATAATTGGGACACCTCCGTAGCGTTTTACTAAAGCAAAATAACAGTAAGCTCTTAGAAAGTGCATTTCTCCGAGTCGGTTGTTACGTTCTTCAGTTGTGAGTACAGAGCTAGGAATCTGTTCTAAATTTTCAATAGAGTAATTGATTTTCCAAATTATATCATAGCCCCACCAATCTAGAGGCCAGGTGTTATTTGCGGTACCCCAAATCCCAGGCCTGTATTGGTTTAATAATGCTGTCCAAGTATAGGTGCCTCTAGCTAAATCAGAAATCCCATCCCTTTGACAGCCACCTACATCCCAGAAACTTTCCAAATAGTCCCAAGGCATTCGGTCATAAATTTTAAAGAAATATGTATCCATTAGAGCTTTGTCATTCCAGACATCATTTTCAGTGATACGATCTAATGGCGGTTCGTTCAAAAAGTCATCATCGCAAGTAATGAATGTGAGTGCGAATAGCGCAAAAATTATATTTATACGTTTCATAGTAATTTTTTTATAGTGTTATGTTTACACCAAATGTTATGGATTTTGTTTGTGGATAATACCAGCCTACCGAGGAAGTATTTTGTGGATCAAATTCTTCTTTGTAATCTTTAATAACAAATAAGTTATAACCTGTTACAAATACCGTCATTTTTTCAAAACCTGCATTATTTTTGAATTTTGGCAGGGTGTAACTCAAGTTGATATTTTTGAATCTGAGATGTTTTCCATTCCTTAACCAAAAATCAGAGTATTTGTAGTTGTTGTCGTTAAATCCACCATCAGATACTCTTGGGAAGGTAGCTCCAGTATTTTGTGGTGTCCAATAGTCGAGTTGATAACTGTAGCCGTTAAATCCATTTCGCAATGGGCTTTGTGCCTCACCATCTAGATAAATATCGTAACCAGCAGCGCCTGTTAATAATACAGATAATGAAAAGTTTTTGTATTCAGCACCTAGGTTTAACGAGTAATTAATAGCTGGTTTATCGCCTACACCAAAGACTTTTTGATCTTTAACATCAATGATGTTGTCACCATTTAAATCTTTATACCTTATATCTCCAGGTTGCAAAGTGGCGTTTCCATTACCGTCTTGGACTGCCCATTGATCAATTTGATCTTGATTTTGGAAAAGCCCCTCCGAAATATAACCTCTTCTCAGGTTTGTATAACCTCCTGTTACAGTCAGGTTATCTCTCATAAATGGATCTTCTTGAAATGCTTCGTCAATAAATACCGCCTTTTCTCTTGATTTTGAAAAGTTTAATAAGGCATTAACCTTAAGGTTGTCGTTTATTTGCTTTTTGTAGTTTAAGGAAAATTCAAAACCCTGATTCGAAAATTCATATAAGTTTTGGTCTGCTACAGCAACTCCTAATGTACTTGGAATACTGGAGCTGGCTCTCGCAATCACATCTTCTCGTTTTCTAAAAAAGTAGTCAAATGATACTGTAAGCTCATTTTTAAATAATGCAGCATCAAAACCAATATCATATGTGGTGTTTGTTTCCCATGTAAGATCAACGTTTGCCAGTGCAGTGTTATCAATAGTTGGAACCGCAGCATCACCAGGGATCCAGAAAAAATTATAATTAAAACCACTTAACCATTGGTATGCAGCAGTTCCGTCATACCCAGCTGTTCCTACTGACCCTCTTAGCTTGAAGTCAGAAATTGTATTTTTTAAAGGCTCAAAAAACTTTTCATTAGACAGTCTCCATCCTAGTGAAACAGAAGGAAATGTCCCCCATTCTTTCCCGGGAGCAAAACGTGAAGACCCGTCATGTCTTATGGTAGATTCAAAGAAATATTTTGATTTATAGTCGTAGCTTAATCGTCCTACAAAGCCCATACGATTTTCTCGATATTCACCTCCATCAGCACCTTGATTTTCTAGAGAACCTGCAAAAAGCTGATCGATTAGTGTGGACTGAAAATCTTGTCGTCTTCCACTAAAATTTTCTCCTTGAGATTTTTGAACCTCCATTAATGCCAATGCCGAAATACTGTGGTCTCCAAGCTTTTTGTCGTAAGTAATGGATTCTTGTAAAACGTATTGATTGCTATAGCTGGTGCCTTGTTCTAGTACAGTATCACTAAAGGACCCTTCTGGAGTGGCACGGAATATGTCATAATTTCCTGTTTGTCTGTTTAGAGTGTAAAGGTTATAGGTCTTCCCCCAATCTTTTTGAAATGAAGTGTCATATATAAGAGAGGCGTAGGTTTTTAAACTCAAACCAGGCACCTGATTGATGTCCCATTTTAAGGAGAGTTTAGCATCGAAATTATTGTTTTTTCTTCGATAATAGCCCGCGTTAAAATCTTTTATTCCTTCAGCAATATGATTCGGACTCACACTTGGTTTAGCTGGTGTTCCATCAGGGTAGTACGCTATGTCTGTTGGAAGTGCTCTACTTAATTCTCTAAAAATATCATAGGCAGAATAGGCTGGTGCTTCATTCATCTTTCTACGAGCGGCCAGATTAAATGTTAATTGCACGTTCTCTGTAACCTTTGCATTAAGATTAGAACGCAAATTGTATTGTTGATAGGATAAGACATCGGCGTTGTAATTCGACCCTTGGTCAAGATAACCTGCAGAAACAAAATAGTTCACTTTTTCTGTACCTCCTGTAAGGTTTAAATTGTGACGTTGTTGAAAGCCCCAGTCTTTTATGACCAGACTTTTCCAATCTGTGTTTGGATAATTAATTGGATCTGCTCCAGATCGAAATAATTCAATTTCATCCTCAGTATAAAATGGAGCTTGATTAGAATTTCTAAAGCCTTCGTTTAAAACTTCGCCGTATTGTGCAGAGGTCAGAAAATCAGGATAAGACGTTAGAGATGTGTATGTAAATTGGTTGCTATACGTTAATTGGGGTTTTCCAAACCTTCCTTTTTTAGTTGTGATGAGAACCACACCATTACCCCCTTGCACACCATAAACCGCAGCTGCTGCTGCATCTTTCAGCACGGATATACTTTCGATTTCATTTGCTTCAAGTTGGTTTATATCGCCTGGGGCACCATCAACAATTACCAAAGCATTACCAAAGTTTCTAACTTCAAATGAAGAATTGCTAAACCCTGGTTCCCCAGAAGTTTGCCTCACAAATAAACCTGAAGCCAATCCTTCTAAACCATTACTTACCGTAGCGACGGGTAATGCCTTAAGCGCTTCCTCATCTACAATGGAGACTGCTGAGATTATTTTTTGCTTAGATTTCGTCCCATAACCAACTACGATGACCTCATCTAGTTCACTTGTATCCTCTCGGAGCAGTAGTGTAAAATTTAATGTGTCATTTACTTCTATTTCCTGAGTAAGGTATCCTAAGTATGAAACTACAAGAATATCAGATGTTGAGACTTCAATTGTGAAGTTTCCATCAAAATCTGTAGTTGTTCCTTTAATGGAGTCTTTGATAAGTATTGTCACACCTGGAATGGGTTGTTTTGTCACCTCATCAGAGACATTTCCAGAAACTAAGTTTTGAGCCAAACCATTGCTTACACATAGTATAAATACTAATGTCAGCAGATTTGTTCTCTTAAGTTTTTTGAAACAATTTAAGAATCTTGTTTTCATGTGGTTCATATTTATTAATGTTTAAAAGTCCACATGCTGTTAGCTTAAAGTCATCTTCTTGGGTGACCTAAATTTTGCATGCTTGTTTTATAGTTTGGTTGTTAGCTTAAAAACGAAGTGTTTCCTGTTCTTTAGAATCTAAATTAATCCCCAGCTTAAGACTTTAAGCCAGGGATATTTATTAGAAAAAATCGTTGGTTTAGTGTTTGATTAATTTTTTAGTTTCTATTCCTAATTCGGTACGGATTTTACTGATATAGACTCCAGGTGTTAAATTTGTTGCGTCAATTGTTGTTGACATTGTATTAGGTTGTAATGAAATCACTCGTTTTCCAAGAATATCAAAAACATCTACAGAATTAATCTGAATATTATTTGTAGAAATATTCCAAAAATTGGTTGTTGGGTTTGGATACACAGTAGCTTCATTCATTTTTAAATCGTTTACCCCAAGCGAGGCAAACTCGCCAAATGCATAGTCGTCAACTTGAAAAATGTTAAGGTTAGGGTCAACCGTATCATCAAAATTAGTTTGAATGTCAAAAAACAAAGCTATTTTGGTGTTGTTGGTAGAGTTAAAACTAGAAAAATCAAATAGAAGTGTTTGCCAAGAATTTGGAGTTGTATAATCAGCTGTCACACTATGCTCCGTACCACCACTTTCAATTTTTATAGTAAGTTGTGATGTTCTCGGTCCTTTAACTTTTACTGAAATCCCTCTATCTTCTCCAGATAAATCAATTCCAGCATTATGCAGATATTTTATTTGAGACCACCAATCGTCATTTACACCCGTAGCCGTAGCAACGCCATTAGCTTCACTATAATCAAGAAGTCTCTCATTTCTAAGAGGCGTTGGTGAGCTAAAATCGAAATTAAACTCAGAAATAGGAGCAGAGACTGCACCAACAAAAATCTCTTTGCTGAACACGTTAGAACCTTCAGAACTCGTAGCTGTTAAAGTAACAATATACTGTCCTTTAAAAGCATATGAATGAACCGGGTTTTCGTCGGCAGATACATTGCCATCACCAAAATCCCAGGAGTAACTTGTTGCATCTGTAGACGTGTTAGTAAAAGTTGCCTCAAGATTGGATTCGGACGTTGATTCAGAAAAATTTGCAACTGGTTGTGCTGCGTCAGCAACTAATGACCAATTGTCTAAAACTATACCGTTATCACCAAATGTTGCGCCACCTGTTCTAAACAATAAATAATATGTTCCATCTGCAGTAATTTGAAAATTCCCTGGACTGCTATCATCACATCCAAAGGCAACAGCTGAGCCAGAGTAGGTTTGTGTACAATCCCAAGCATTATAAGCTTTTAGTACTTGTAAATCGCCAGAATATTCTACGTTTTGAACTGGTTCAGTAGCACCTACATAAACTTCTCCCCATATTGAATTAATACCATCAAAAGTCATGTCCATGTCGAATTGATAAAAACCAGCAGTTAGCGTTACACTCGTATACATACCCATGTGAATCCAACCACCGTCGGTAGCGTCTATTTTATCAATTGTAACTTGACCTCCTGAGATTGCAACAGATCCATTTGTACTGTCAGTTCCGTATTGATTAACTACGGTCCAACCAGTAGCATCATCAAAAGTTCCGTTTGTAATAAGATTTTGAGTAAAACCCAAAGAGGTAGTCAAAATAAAAAGGGATAGAAAAATAATTTTTTTCATAATAATTGTTTTTAGTTTAATTAAATTGTTTGTGTTTGTATTAACTCAATTACATGTTACAGAAATTATACGAAGCTCAAAATTTGCAACATAAATATTAAGAAAAACAAATAATACGCCAAATGTATAATAATTTACATCTCAAATTATATAATACAACTCATCAAAAACTCACTAAGATGTTAAATATAACTCATCAAAAATTCTCATAAAATTTAATTTACTCTGTATATTGTTTTTTTTTAATAAATTAGATTTTTAAATAAAACTCACAAGATGCCTAATTGGTTATTAAATTTTATTTTAATGATTTTTTTTGTATGTGAAACTTTTTCTCAGACAAATGATTCATTCAATTTGATTAAAATTCCGCTTAAATCCCACTTTGATGCCAAAGACTACAAGGGTAGTATTCAAAACTGGAGGTTTGACCAAAACTCAAATGGCATATTGTATGTCGCCAACAACGAAGGCCTTTTGGAATTTGATGGCAGTCAGTGGTATAAACATAAAGTGCCTTTATCAACAAAAATTCGAGCGGTTAAAGTCGACCATCAAAATAGAGTTTTTATTGGTGGTCAAAATCAAATAGGTTATTTTGAAAATACCCAAAATGGACTTGAGTTTATTTCATTAGTAGACAATCTTCGGCCTGATCTCAAGTCGTTCTCAGAAATCTGGAATATTATTGAAATTAATAAACAGATATATTTTAATACAGAAAGTAAACTTTTAGTCTATAATGGTAATGAAATAAAAGAATTGGAATCACCTGGTTTTTTGCTCTCATCATTCAAACATAGAAACAAACTCTTGGCTCAATTTTATCAAGAAGGACTGTTTGAGTATGTTGATGATAATTTTGAACCGATTAGAGGCACAAAATCAGTACCAGAACTTGTTGCTGTAATTGATAAAGGTGCTGATGATTTTTATTTTAGCAAAACAGGAATTATATTCAAATCAGGAAATTCTACCATTCCGTTTAAAGATTATTCAAAGGAATTTGGATCTACCAATTCAGCAATCAAACTTAATAATGGCGATTTTGCCATTGGCACTCAAAATAATGGTTTATTTATTCTAAGTTCTGATTTTTCCATAAAACACCACTTCACAAAAAATAATGGATTATCGGATAGAACAGTAAAATCTGTTTATGAAGATCATTTTAATAATTTATGGATTGCCCTAAATAATGGTATGGATTATTTAAAAATGAGTTTACCTTTTTCATTATTAAATGAAGAGGTAGGCGTTGAAGGTACAGGATATGCAGCCCATAATTTTAACGAAACCATTTATTTAGGAACGAGTAATGGTGTATTTGCACAAAATTTTGCACAAGAACTTACAACAAGATCTAAATATCAATTTATCCAGGGGAGTGAGGGACAAGTTTATAATTTTTCCCAGATTGATAATGAACTTATACTAAATCATCATCAAGGTGCTTTTGTAATTAAGGATAATAGTTTAGATAAATTTCACGGTATTGGGAGTTGGAAATTTATTGAAACAACCAATCCTAACCTTATTTTAGGTGGCGACTATCAAGGGATACGTTATTTTAAAAGACTGAATGGTAAATGGAATCGGGTTGGTGAAATTCCTAACCTAACAGAGTCTTCGAGAATTTTAGAGTTTGAAAACGATTCTACCCTTTGGATGACCCACGGCTATAAAGGTGCATACAAAGTACAATTAGACAACAACTTGGAACTCAAAAATAAAGCGCAGCACTTTGGTAAACACAGTGGGTTTCCGTCTAACATTTTAATCAGTTGTTATATGTTGAATGGAAAATTAATCTTTACCTCTGAGCATGGAATTTTTGATTTTAATACGGATTCGTTAAAATTTTCGCCGAATTTATTTTTTGATAAAATGCTGGGCAAAACACATGTTAGTCAAATTGTGACCAGCGATGACAATTCTATTTATTATATTCAAGGTAAAAAGCTTGGAGTTCTTAAACAAAAGAGTTTTGGTGAGTTCCAAAAAGAAACTAAGGTCTTTAAGCATGTTAATAAATTAATAAATGATGACCTCCAAAGTATTTCTGTTCTTGATAATCAAAATATTTTAGTGGGAGCAAAAGAAGGGTTTATCCATTACAATCCTTTAAAGGACCATCAAATAGCTAAAGATTTTTTTGTACTTGTGAGATCTATTGAAATTACAAAAAGTGAAGACTCAACAGCAATAATCACCCCATCTCTGTCAAAATCTTTAGAATTACACTCTGAACAAAACCTCAAAATAAGTTATGTGTCTCCTTATTTTGATGGTTTTGAAGACTTAAAATACAGCTACAAATTAACGCCATTAGACAAGGATTGGTCCAAGTGGTCGCCACTGAATGAGAAAGGCTATGAGCACTTGCCCTACGGACAATACACTTTTGAAGTTAAAGCGCTTAATATATATGGCATAGAGAGCAAACCATCCAGTTTCTCATTTAAGGTTCTAGCACCTTGGTACGCCACTCAAGCTGCCAAGATCGCATATTTTGGAATTGGAGTTTTAGCGTTTTTATTGATCCCATTAATTCAACGTAGAAAATACAAAACAGAAACCTCATTTATCACAAAAGAAAAAGAAAAAGAACTCAGAATTAAGGATGAAGAGATTGATAATCTACACAACGATAAATTACAAACAGAGCTTAAACTTAAGAACGATCAGTTAGCGTCTATTACGATGCAATTACTAAAAAATAAAGAGTTTATTAAAAATGTTCAAGATAAGATTGGAGACACTTTAAATCAAGGAAGTTCTAGTCAGGAGTTAAAACGTTTAATCAAAACGATAGATCAGGAGTTGTCTGATAACGATTCTTGGGATCAGTTTGCATATCATTTTGATCAGGTCCACTTCAATTATTTAGAAAAATTATCGAGTAGTAATATACGGTTATCACCTAGAGAAATAAAATTAGCGGCTTTTCTTAGAATGAACATGAGTTCTAAAGAGATTTCAAAACTTTTAAACATTACAACTAGAAGTGTTGAACTCGCCAGGTATAGGCTAAGAAAAAAATTGAATCTTAAACGCGAACAAAATTTAGTAGAATTTTTAATCGATTTGGATAATAGTTGGACTATATTAAGTAGTAACGCTAATGGTAAATGAAATATTTTTGTGCATGAAATTGAAGCTCTAATAATACATAAAAAATAATTAAAATCATAGTTGTTTTCATGACTAGTTTTCTAAATATCCTTTATAGTCCCATTCATCAAAAAGTACTCTATTACTACAAATGTAGAACTAAAAAGTGCTCGTGCAACAAATCCGCTAAAACACTTCATAGTACTTTTATAGAGGATTTGAGAACGTATCAAGTTGAACCAAAATATAAAGACATCATAAAAGAG
>ERZ887849.1675-NODE-1675-length-19887-cov-10.118142_pt1 | contig 19887 bp, 3 predicted proteins | sample MGYA00521267_ERZ887849 | MGnify/ENA primary metagenome ERZ887849 (study PRJEB32303, sample SAMEA104408601) | aquatic metagenome | biome: Brackish water; feature: Pelagic; material: water | place: Baltic Sea | collected 2014-06-06T16:11:00 | depth 2,863 m ... | reverse complement strand
CTGGCTACTGGGTTGAGCGACGCGAGGGTCGAACGGCCGTATTACACAAAGGCAAAGACCCAAATGAAATTAAGCCCGAATGAATTTGTTGGACAAACAATAAAGGCCCATGAACCAAGGACCACGGGCCTTTATCGAGGGGTCCCCCCATCTGCTTTCTGGCTGTCTGCTATCACGCTTTTGCTGCAGTAACCCTGGTTTAAGGATTGTGGACCTCGGACCTCGGCTATAGTTTCCAATCTTTGCGCCAGTTTCGGTCCAGTACACCCTGTTCAACCAAAGTCGCTTCAATTTCTTTGATCTCGGCGCGTACTTTGCGGCCTACCTCAGCACGCTTCCTGGCTGCCGCGCGTTTTTGTTTTGTTAGTCTTCCATGTGTAGTGTGTAAAGCAGCAATTTTATCACGTCCAGCTTGTGTTTTTGGTCCTGTGCTTTTGCCGCCGTGCCGCGTGCATCGACCAGTTCGCTTAACTGCTGGGCGCTGGCAGGCACCTCCAGCCTTGGTTCTTGCACCGCAACGGACACCGGGCCAATCAGGCCCGAAACGCGTTTCTAGGCCAATTGTGACGCTACCTTTTGTTAACATTCCAAACGCCCCTATATGAGTGTTATAAAGTAACATAAATTACGACACAGCACGAGGGGGCACACTTAGTTAAAATAAGGCCGGCAATAGGTGCAAGGAGTGTGGTGCAATACCCTCGCCTCTTGGCTCCATGTCTCTGCTTTAAGTATGGAGCTAAAGCAGTCATTCATTCAAATTGCCACGAAGAGCTACTTTGAGCCCAATCTAGCCATTGCGTATTTATGCCGCGTGCGCTCGCAGCGGGGGAAAGCATCAAAGATGCGCGACTATATCATTTGTGTGCGCAATGACCCCTCGGCTTTTTGGTCAGAATACGAGAGGGTTCGCCACCTGCCCGAATGGACGACCCGCGAAATCGCCACCAAACATGGCGCCATGGTGGACGCGCCTGAGGCTTTGGCGGTTCTCTTGGCAGGCATCGACAACGGGTAAACCACTCACTCTAGTTGCCGCTGTCGCCGTCGCGTCGGGCTTCAGAAAGTTCCGCACCGTCCCAAAATCCGACGATAATGCCCTTCGCCAGTTCCCCGCCTTTGCGGCCAGAAATGCGGCCATCAGAAACCGTGACGCGGTTGTGGTGCCCGCGAGACCATTGCGCCAGTCTGTCAGCAAGCCGCGCGCGCTCGGCACAGGACGCTTTGAGCCAGTCCAGCTCCGAGGCCTCACGCAATCGATGTTTGAGGTCTTGGCAAGCGACCCCCACGCCTTTGGGCTCGGAGACCGTATCGACGAGTTCTACCAATCGATCCAACGGCGCCGCAGCATTGATGGCCTCGGGCAAAAGTGCGGCATGGACCGGGAGGACACAATCGCCGTCGATCTCCGCGGCAATGTGATGACTTGCCAAAACACCGGGGCAAAGGGCGAGCACAAGATCGGTCACGTCGAGGACTTCGACGCGATTGCGCTCGATACCGCGACGCATTTTGCGTTCAGAGAGGAATGCATGGCTTGCCCCGTTGTCCAGCTCTGCAAAGGATCCTGCATGTTCCTCGAGGGCGAGTTCTTTAAGCAGAGCTGCGCCAACGAGTTTGCGTTTAACATGGGGATCATGATGGCGGCGGTCTAGCATTTGACGGGGTTGGTTGTGGTAGAGATCAAGCGATCAAATTGATGCAATCTTGGGTGGCCGCCTGGGGACCATTGGCAACTATTGCACGCGCAGCCCCCTCACAAAGCCAACAGCCCCATCACTCTAAATCGCAAGAACGCGCTCTTTGCGGGTCACGACGAGGGCGGCATCGCCTGGGGCCGCATCGCCTCGCTGATCGAGACCTGCAAGATCAACGGCGTCGAACCGTTCGCCTAACTCAAGGTAACGCTGACAGCGATCGCCAACGGTCACCCGCAAAGCCGCATTGACGACCTTCTGCCGTGGAAGTTTGCGCCGTCAAGATAACCTGAGTGTGCTGTCCAGCGACCGCTTACAGATAGCCTTTGCCCACCCTTCACAATCGCCCCTCAACAACTTGGCTATACCGCACCGACCACTCCAAATGGGAAGGCCCAGTGGCCGGGAGCGGCGTGGCTACTTATGCATGAAACGATGAAGGTGACAGGTACCCTAAATTTTTGAAGCATGCTCGCCTGAGATTGGCTTTTCTGACGGACACTTTCCTTAGCCTAATCTTACCTACTGACCCCCTTTCAGTCCAATACGCCAGCCGCAAGAACCTGTTCCATTGCGTCAAGTAGGTTGGCACCGTAAGTGATGTCCTCACCAGGCAGCTCGATATCTTGACCGGTCATCTGCAGATCGTCTCCAACCGGTCCAAAATCGTCATTCAAACGATTAATAAACTCTGACACGGAGACGTTTTGAGAGTCGCTCTGGGCCGTAGTGCCGTTTGACGCCTCCCCCAATTCGACTTGCAAGAGCACCGTTTCGCGCTGGCGATTGAGGTCATCTGCATGGAGCAAGACTTCGCTCGGCATGCGATCTGCGTCCAGAATTCTGAGCTCACCGGTCAACGCATCCACACGAACAATATCAGCCGACAGCAACTCACCTTTGGTATCGCTGATCGTGTAGTATCGTCCGGGCAGTGTGTCCGTGATCTTGATAACGATCATCTCCGGATTGCGGAAAACCCTCTCGATCATGATTGACGCAAGACCGTCCGTTTCAAGGACAGCGTCAGCCGTGATCTTAACTTGAACCATCAAGACGCTCATTTTCGGCAGAACAACAGAGGTGCGGAGAAGTTGAACACCGCCCTTTTGGTCCATGGGAATGTTGGGTGCTGGCACGGCGATTTGTGCATCACGCGCACGGGGCACTGGCGTAGCGACATCGTTATTGCTGACCGTGCGAGATGGCTTGAACTCAATATCGAACAATTGAACGCTTTCGAGGGTCCCACCGTAGCCTTGCCGTCCCAGACCATTCGCATCGTTGCCATCAAAAAAACTGACAGCAAAGGTCGCGGTGCCTGTGGTGGCGGTTCCGCTCGGGAGGTAAACCAATCCTTCGATAAGTTGCTCCACATGATGGCGCTCTACGGTGTAGTTTGCCGTGGTGCTCAGACTAATTTCAAGCCGTCCATCGCTATCGGCTACTGTCGCGACTTGCTCCCCGCCCACCATAAGTTCGGTGCCAAGCGTTGACATGCGCCAGCCATCGGGCAACGCTCCCAAGGCAAATTGATCACTTGGGTTCGCACCTGACAGCCGTGCAACTTGAATGGATACGCCTCCATATCCCTCAGCCAACCAGTCAAGTTCTTCATCCGATAGTGTGGTGTCGCGGCCAATTTCAACAGGCTCAAGCTCCGTCGGCCCCACGACATAGGTGGGTCGTCCCCAGCTCGTTTGGTCGGGGGCACTGTTCCATGGTTGTACGTCCACATAGCTCACCAGATCAGTGAACTGCGTGGTGTCGACACCCTGATCGGCCGTGCCATACATGTCCGTCTGCGTATCCACGCCACCATCGTCTTTGATCTCGACGATTTTGAACACACGCGTGCCAACCGTTGGCAGTGGTGAGGTGTTTTGATACCGCAGTCCTTCCAGCAACTCAGCGGCGGCGGCAGTTCCAAAGTTGCCAAGTGTCGACAATTGGATGCGGAATGCGCCGTGGCCCAAGTCGGTCACGGTTGCGGCGAAGTCCGTATACGCGTGCTGACCGGCGCTCAGCTCAACCTCACGACCGCTGATCTGGATCGTCTCAACAAGATCGCCCGTACCATTTGGCGCCTCACGATCAACCAGCCCCGATATTTCAATAGTGATGTGTTCAATCCGTTGGCCTGCCTCGACCGTTTCAAATGAGACGTTCCGGAAAGGCGCGATGGACGTCGTGGTATCTTCAACAAACTGTACTGGGGCCCCTTGGGCATAAATATCGGTCAGCAGTTCAGGCGCGTCATTGACCGCGCGCAACATCACACGCTGGGTTTCCACATCTGACAATGTCCCGCCAGTGCCTTGGTCATTGATCCCAGTGTTGCCGTCATAAAATGACCACCCGATATCGACAGCGGCGTCAGGATCTTGGGATGTGTTGCGGTATTCAACGCCATTTAGTACGGTTTGAACAAAGCCGCGGCTCACGGCGACCCCGTCAACATCGAAGGCCAGAGAAAGCGATCCGTCGTTTTGCGTGATATTGGCGAGTGCGGTGAATGCGCCTTGTGCCTGATCTGTCCAGCGGACCAACTGGTCATTGTGGACGTCATAGCCAGCGACATTTATCCGGAAGCTATCAAAGCTATTGTGATTTGACAGGCTGGCGATCTCAACCGAGACACCCGAATAATCACCGGTGCCCGCCTGGACGCGCGCGTCGATTTCCAAATCACTGATCTCTAGCGTCCCCGCGAGCTTGACCCAGCGATGGTCGGCGTTCTGGTGCGCGCCTTCGCCCTGCCCCTCAACGAACTCGACATTTGAAGGCGGAGTGCTCAACTCAGGCGCATCGTTCGCGGGTAGAACGACCACAAAGATTGACGCCGAACTCTGCGCCCCGTGGCCATCCTCTATGGTGTAAGTGATCAGATCAGGCCCGTGATAATTGGCGTCTGACAGGTAATCGATTGTCCCATCTGAGTGTACAACGACTGAGCCATGGGCCGCCGAGGCAGACACAAGTGTGAGGGCACTGTCATCAATGTCAGTGTCATTGCCTAGTGGAGCGATGCCTTCATACCACTGATCTTCGGAAGCGATCACATAATTGTCGCGAGTGCTGGGGTCAAAATCCGGTTCAGGCTCCATTGGCCAATCTCGGGCGACGGGTGCGTCGTTGGTACCGACCACATGGATTGTGATTGTCTTAGTACCGGACTGCCCCGCTGCATCCACCGCGGTTAGGGTGTAATTCAACGTCAATATCTCCCCAAAGGGAATCTCATCAATCGATGGGGCGCTAAACTGCCAATTAATGACCGCGTCAGTGCTTCCAACAGGCAAATTGCCAGTAACCGTTAAGAAGCTAAGCAGATCGTAGTCGCTTAGATCGACGTCGGTGCCAGAATATCTAACCTGCGAAACAGTTACTCTCGCAACATCAGCCAACTCAGGATCGTAGAGCGTTAGGGTCCCTGTTGCGCTGACCGCACTGTTGGTCTCGGTCAAACGAGCACTGTCAGAATCACTGGGTTGAACTTGAAATACAGGAGCCACTCCGCCGGTTACGGTCACTACCGCCGTTTGAGTAACCGTCTCATGGCCATCGCTCACGCTGTAGGGGTACTGAATGGTAATGACGTCCGTTGCCGCCATTGGGCTGAACACATTGGGGTCTACCGTCAATGTTGTGCCAATGACGGACAGTCCCCGTGCGGTTATTGATTGCCCATTTTGGTCCGTGAGAATCGGTGTGCCGAGGGTCAGGATATGCGCGTCGTTCGCGTCTAGATCGGTAAATCCGGTATTCAAATCAACAGCCACCGGCGATTGGAACACAGCGACGGTTGCACTTGGGGCCGCCTCCACATCCAGATCATTCGTGCCGTGTATGACAACATCGACCGGCACCGGCTCACCCGCACTGGTTAAAACATTTAGGGTCTCTGTGGCGGTCTCTCCAACCGCCAGGTGCTGAACTGACGCCTGATCAAGACTGTAGATCCAGCGACCATCCACCTGCATCTGTAGGGTGCCATAAGTGCCGGCGTAACTGCCCGCCTGGAAGACACCCTCATCGTCTTCGTCCGCGTCGCTGATCTCGGCCTGTCCCGCAACGTAAACCACGTCTCCGAGATCACCTTCATCAAAGACCGCGGTTTGGGTGCTGGTCAGAACCGGAAGGTCGTTGGTTCCGGTCAACGTCAGGGTCACCCGGCCAGAGGCCCCATCGCTCGTCACCACTTGGAAAACGTCGGTGACCACATCACCCGCATCAAGGGCGTCCATGGCGCTATCCATGCGGTAGCTCCACTGGCCCTGTGTATTGAGCGACAGCTGTCCGTATTGGCCTTGGGTGTCGGTTTGTGCAATCCAGGTCGCGTCCGTGGCGTCCAAATCGTTGAGTGAAACGGTGCCCGAGATCGACTGGACCGCGTTGGTCTCGATCAGGGTGGCCGTCGCATCCGTCACCACTGAGACATCCTCTGTGCCGCGCAAGGTCACAGTGACAGAGGCACTGCCTCCATCGTCCGTGGCAACAGAGAAGGCTTCGATGACCACTTGACCCGCGTTCAGAGTGTTGGCCGCATCGCTCATTTGGTACGACCAAGCCCCGCTGGCATCAATCGCAAATACACCGTACTGCCCCGCCGTTGAATCCTGAGACACAACGCGTGCATCGGTTGCATCCAAATCAACCAAGATCAACTGTCCGCTCACGCTTTGAGCGCTGTTGGTCTCAACGATTGTTGCGGTGGCCGAACTCAAGGTCGCCACATCGTTGCTGCCCGTTAGGTTAATCGTGACGCTGGCGGAGCCGCCGTCGTCGGTGAGCACATTAAAGGTCTCTGTTACCATCTGGTTCGCGTCCAAAGCGTTCTGAGCACTATGCAGGGTGTAGCGCCATGCGCCCGCGGCATTAATCTCAAAGGTGCCGTACCGGCCCGAACTTTGGGTCTCCACAACCTGAGCCGCTTGATCATCTAAATCAGTCAGCACCAATGTGCCGCTGGCAACCTGCACGCTGTCGGTTTCGGTCAGGTTTTTGACCGCGCTGGAGAGCTGCGCCACATCCTGCGCACCGCGAATCAAGACCGTTACCGTGCTGCTGCCGCCATCGGTAGACGTCACCGTATAAACCTTGGTCAGCGTATCGCCTGGATCCAGTTCATCCATCGCGTCGGCCATGGTGAATTGCCAATCACCTTGATCATCCAGCGTGAAACTGCCATCTGCGTCGGAAACGGACTGGCTATTGATTTGCGAAGGTGTTCCGTCTGCATCGGTCAACACCACCTGGCCACTCAACGTTTGGGCCGCATTACTTTCAAAAATCTCTCGGATCTCTGAGGTCAAAATGGCAACGTCTTCGGTACCGGTGATGTTCACCGTCACAAGGGATGAGCCGCCGTCACTGGTTTGCACCACAAATTGATCGCTGACGGCTTGGGCATCGGTCAGATCATTTAACGCCCCACGGGTGACGTAGCTCCAACCCCCCTGCGCATCCACGCTAAAGGTGCCGAAGCTGCCGGCTGTAGAAGTTTGAGCGAGAACAGTGGCGATCTGGTCATCCAAATCGGTGAGGGTCAGTGTGCCGGACACACTTTGCTGGGCGTCATTTTCCGTCAACGCTGCGGTGGCCGAGCTGAGCGTGGCGACGTCCTGAGTGCCCACTAAGTTAATCGTGATTGTTGCCGTTGCCCCGTCTGTGGTCGAAACCGTCAGCTGCTCAACCACGCGATCACCGGGATCCAGCTCATTTGCCGCCGTGCTCATGGCGTACTGCCAGACACCGGCAGCATTAATACTGAACACACCGTAGGCCGCCGGCACATTCGAGCGTGAGACGATTGTGGCGGCTTGCTCGTCCACATCGATTACCATCAAGGTTCCGCCAATGCTCTGGGCCTGATCGGTTTCAATGAGATCCCGGGAGACCGATGTAACCGAAGCCACATCTTCGGATCCGGTCAGTGTCACGGTAACCGAGCTGACGCCCCCGTCCGTGGTCGTGACGTTGAACACCTCACGAACCACGTCGCCCGCATCCAACTCATCTGCCGCACTGCTCATGGCGTATTGCCAAGCACCCAATGAATCAATTTCAAAGGTGCCGTAGATTCCCGCGGTAGCCGTTTGTTCGACCACCGTGGCTGCCACGTCGTCCGGGTCCGCCAAGGTCAGTTGTCCGCTGGCTTGCTGGGCCAAGTCGGTTTCCGTGATCGCGGCGAGCCCTTGGGTCAGGATCGCGACGTCTTCACTGCCCTCGATCCGCACGGTCACGGTGGCGCGCCCACCGTCACTGGTAACGACCGCAAACTGCTCAGTGACCACATCGCCAGCGTCCAGCTCGTTCGCTGCCGAGTTCATCTGGTACCGCCAAGCTCCGTTGGTCGCGATGCTAAACACGCCGTAGGCGCCGGCGGTGCCGCCTTGCTCGACCACCTGCGCGTTTTGATCATCAAGGTCCGTTAGCGTCAAAGCTCCTGACACGGATTGGGCTGAATTACTCTCGGTAATAGTCACCGTGGCGTTTGTCAACGAGGCGATGTCTTGCGTTCCCAAGATTCGAACCGTGACCGTGGCACTGCCGCCATCGCTTGCGGTTACCGTGAAGACTTCGGTTACCACATCGCCAGGATCTAATTCGTCCATGGCACTGCTCATGGCAAATGACCAATTCCCCGCTACATCGAGTGTGAACTGACCATGAGTGCGGTTGATCGACGCGGGGACGAGCTGCGCGCCATTGCCGTCGACATCGGTCAACTGAACTTGACCATTGATGGTTTGAGCGGCATTGGATTCGTAAATATCCCGTGACTGAGACTCAACCAAGGCCACATCTTCAGTTCCGGTGATCGACACGGTGACGGTGCTGCTGCCGCCATCACTTGTTTGAACAGTAAACTGGTCTTGAACCACTTGGCCGTCGTTCAATCCATCTAACGCACTCAGGGTGACGTAGCTCCAGTCGCCTGACGCATCGATTGAAAAGGTCCCGAAACTGCCGCTCACGTTGGTTTGAGCGACCACGATGGCGTCAACGTCGTCGGCGTCGGTCAACGCCAGGTTGCCCACTAGCGTTTGAACCGCGTTGGTCTCGGTCAATGCTCGGCTGGCCGAAGCCAGTTGAGCGACATCATTGGTACCCACCACGGTAATCTGTAGGGCCTGTTGCCCTCCGTCAGTGGTACGCACAGTAAATTGCTCAACCACCTGATCGCCCGCATCCAGCTCATCGGCAGCCGAGCTCATTTGATAGGTCCAGTTGCCGTTCGGGCTCAGCGTTAATTGACCCAAACTGCCCGTGCGGGTCCCTGGCACCACAGTGGCGTTCTGATCGTCCAAGTCCGCGAGTACCAGGGTGCCCGATAGGCTTTGAGCCGCGTCGGTTTCGGTCAGCGTTTCAGTCACCGCCGACAGCGTCGCCACGTCATTGGTACCCGTAATCGTCACCGTCACCGTTGCCGTTGCGCCATCGGTACTGGCCAGGTTAAAAGTCTCCGTCACGACATCGCCGGCATCTAGCTCGTTGGCTGCAGAGGTCATGGTGTAAGTCCAAACCCCTGCGCTGTTAACACTGAACTGGCCTAAATTGCCTGGCGAATTGATTTGAGCCACCACCGTCGCCGCGGTCGTATCCGGATCAACCAGACTCAGCTGGCCGCTGACAGATTGGGCAAGATCGCTCTCTGTGACGTTGGCCGTCGCTGAGCTCAAGCTTGATGTATCCGGGGTACCCGTCAGGCGAACCGTTACAGAAGCACTGCCACCATCACTGGTGCTGACATTGAACACCTCACTGACGATTTGACCGTCATCTAAACGATCGGCGGGCGAGGTCATTTGGTACTGCCATTCGCCGTTCAAGTTGATCGAGAATTCACCGTAGGTCCCGGCAACCGTATTCTGAGGAACCACGGTCGCCTTTGTGTCATCCAAATCAGACAGGACTAGGGCGCCACTGATCTGCTGAGCGCTGTCGGTCTCAGTCAAATCGCGAAGGGTCGAGGTTAGGGTCGCCACATCGTTGCTGCCGGTGATCGTCACGGTGACCGTCGCGCTGCCGCCGTCGGTTGTGGCTACGCTAAAGGTTTCAACGACTTGCTCGCCGCTATCTAGCTCATTCGCGGCCGAGCCTAGCGTGTAGCCCCAAGCGCCCGAGGCATCAATAGTAAATGCGCCCAAACTACCCGCCGTACCCGTTTGAGCGACCACTTGAGCCACTGTGGTGTCTAGATCGGTCAGGTCTAAGGTTCCGTTGACTGACTGAATCACATCGGTCTCGACAATGCTCGCACTGGCGTCGGTCAACTCGGCTATGTCCTGCGTCCCCGTCAGGGTCACCGTGATCGTTGCCGTGGCACCGTCTGTGGTGGACAGGTTAAACAGCTCGGTTTCAACTTGGCCTGCATCTAGGGCATTCGCAGCTGACGACATTTGGTAATCCCAAACGCCGGCTGCATCAATGCTCAGAACACCATAGTTTCCAGCGACTTGGCTTTGGGCGACGACTTGGGCGTGGGTTGCGTCGAGGTCTGTAAGGGTCAGGGTGCCCGACGCACTTTGGGCCACATCGGACTCAACAATACTGGCACTCGCATTGGACAGCGTTGAGACGTCTTCCGAGCCGGTAATCGTGACCGTGACCTGACTCGTACCGCCGTCTGTAGTCTCGACGGCAAAGGTTTCAGTCACCACCTGGCCTGCGTCCAGTGAATCCGCAGGCGAATCCAGGGTGTAGGTCCAGTTTCCGCTGGCATCCACACTAAAGCGCCCCAAGCTGCCGGGCGTGGCGTTTTGAATAACCACGCTCGCGGCTTGATTGTCCAGATCGTTCAACACGAGCGTCCCGCTCGTCGATTGCACGGCGTTGGTTTCAAGCAGGGTTTCAGCCGCCGAGGTTAGACTCGAGATGTCTTCGGTCCCTCGAATGTTGATCGTGACGCTGGCCGTTGCGCCGTCAGTGGTGGCGACGTTAAATAACTCTTGAACTTGATCGCCCGCGTCCAACGCGTTTAAGGCACTGTCGAACACGTAGGTCCAAGCACCTGCCGCATCAACGCTGAAACGGCCGTAGGAGCCCGCGATGTTGGAGCGAACAATAAACGCCGCGTCTGTCGCGTCAGGATCGCCAATCGGTACCGTGCCGCTTAAGGTCTGAACAGCATTCGTTTCGTCGACACTTTCAGTGACGCCGGTGACTGCGGCGACGTCCTCAGTCCCATCAATATGGATCGTCACGGTCGCACTGCCGCCGTCCGTCGTGGCCACACTCAGCACGTCGGTTACACGCTGGCCGGCATTCAATGCATTGGCAGCATCGTTCATTTCATAAACCCATGCACCGGCAGCGTCGATGCTAAACACGCCATAGGTCTTGGCAACGCTAGACTGTGCTACCACCGTCGCATCAACCCCGTCCGCGTCGGCTAGGGACAAGGTTCCAGACACAGTCTGAGCGGCATCGGTTTCAGTCAGAACCTCGGTTACCGAGCTGAGCGTCGCAACGTCCTCTACCCCAGTGACACGAATAGTCACCGTGGCCGGCGCGCTGGTCGCGCCTGTCGCGTCGGAGGCCCGGTAGACAAAGGTGACGTCCCGGGCTTGGCCTGCGTTGAGGTCCTGAAAATCCGCACCCGGATTGAAACTGTAGGTCCCGTCTGCGTTGAAGGTCAACTGGCCTTCGGTGACGTCGGTGTCTAGCGTGAATCCGTCAGCATCCAGGTCGCCGTCAACATCAGAGGCGCTCACCGAGCCGGAAATGGCCGCGCCGTCTTCAGTAGCGGCCCGGTTTAAATCAGCCACGACCGGTACATCGTTGGTGCCGACCAGAGTCACGATGACGGTCTCTATATCGCCGGCGCCCCACTGGTCGGTGACGGTCACGTCAAAGCTGACCGTGGTCGTCTCGCCGGCTTGCAAAGATTGGAAGTCGCCGCCTGGATTGAAACGGTATTCGCCGGTGGCGGCGTTAATCGACGCGTTGCCTTGACCCGCGGGCATGGCGCTGATGCTGAACGTACGGGTGGCGTTGTCGTCAGCGTCGTTAGCACTGGCCGTAGCGGTGACTGCGCTGCCGTCTTCACTGGCGCTTAATTGGGTGACGGTCACGACCGGAATATCGTTACTACCGGTCAGGGTGATCGTCACGGTCGACGACCCACCGTCGGTGGTGGCGACACTAAAGGCATCAGTCACCGCTTGATCCTGTTCAAGCGAATCCAGTGCGCCACTGGTTTGGTAGGCCCAAGCACCCGCCGCATCGATTGAGAATACGCCGTATGTGCCCGAGGCATTACTTTGAGGCACCACCGTCGCGTCAGTGGTGTCGGCGTCAGTCAACGTTAGGGTGCCGCTAGCATTGAGAACCGAATCGGTTTCCGTGATAAACTGGGTCGCACTCGTCAAAGAGGCCACGTCTTCAGTGCCCACGATCTGGATGCGCAGTTCACCGGTTGTGTTGTCGGCGTCATCCAGAGTCAAGGTAAAGACCTCAGACACGGTCTGATTGACATCTAGCTCGTTCAAGGCACTGGATGTGGTGTACGTCCACTGACCCGCTGCGTCTAGGGTCAAGCTGCCGTAGCTACCGGCCAGCCCAGCAATCGGCACAAATTCCGCACTGCTGCCGGTCAAAGTAGCCTGACCACTGGCACTCAATACACTGTCGGTCTCGGTTAGGGTTACCCCCGGGGCATTGATGCCGACTGTATTGGTTCCGGTTAAGGTAATCACGACCTCGGTACTTTCGCCGTCACTGCCGGCGACTGAGAAAGTATCCGTAACGACTTCGCCATCGGCCAAGCTCGAGACTGAATCCCGGGTGGCGTAGCTCCAGGCACCCGTCGAGTCCACGCTAAAGTCACCGTAAGTGCCTGCGGTATTGGTCTGAGCGACGAGGGTTGCGTCGACCAAATCCGCGTCACTCACACCGATCTGACCGGACGCGGTTAAGATTTGTCCGGTCTCGGTCAAACTGGCCGTCGAGCCGGTTAGCGTTGCGGCATCGTTTACACCGGTGACTGTGACCGTCACCGTTCCTAGCGCGCTGGTGGTGCCGGCATCGTCGGTGGCTTTGTAGACGAAACTCACATCACGCGTGGCCCCGTCATTGAGATCCTGAAAATCGCTGCCCGGGTCAAACGAGAAGGTCCCGTCAGGGTTAAAGGCCAAAGTGCCTTCGGTGACACCTGATTCCAACACGTAACCGTTAGCGGCCAAGTTATTGTCAACATCGGTTGCCGTCACCGTTCCCGAGACCGCCCCGGCGTCCTCAACGGCCGCTAGAGTTTGATCACTGACGACCGGTGCGTCATTGGTGCCGGTCACGGTCACGGTCACGGTTTGGGTGTCTGTCGCGCCCTCATCGTCGGTCACTGTGACGTCAAAGCTGACATCGCGGGTGGCGCCCGGTGCCAAGTCCTGGAAATCGTCCTCGGGGTCAAAGGCATACGCGCCCGTGGCGGCGTTAATCGTAACGCGGCCCTGCCCCGCAGCCATAGCGGTCACGGCATAGCTTTGAATGCTGGACTGGTTGTCGATATCCGAGACGGTCGCAGTGGAGCCAACCGCACTGCCATCTTCCGTGGCGCTCAGGTTAGCCACCGACAAAATCGGCGCGTCATTGGTACCGGTGAGAGTCACCGTAACCGTTTCACTGTCCGTCGCGTTGGCGTTGTCAGTGGCCGTAACGGTAAAGGTGACGGTGGTTTGCTCACCTGCATTCAGTGACTGAAAGTCACTGCCAGGGCTGTAGGTGAATTCACCGGTCAATGAGTTGATCGAGACGCTGCCTTGGCCCGCATTCAGGCTGCTGACGGTGAACGTTGCACTGCTGTTGGCGTCTATGTCGGTCAGGCTTGAGGTACCCGAGACGGCACCACCGTCTTCATTCGCGGCCAAATTAGACACCGCTAGAACTGGGGCGTCGTTGACACCCGTAACCGTGACGCTGACGGTTTGGGTGGCGCTGGCCCCGCGCTCGTCAGTGATCGTGACATTAAAGTCCACAATGCGCGACTCGCCGGGATTTAACGACTGGAAATCATCGGCAGGGTCAAAGGTGTAGGCCCCAGTTGATGAATTGATAGACAAGCTACCCTGACCGCTCGGCGGGGTAGCCACGCTGTAGGTCAGTACTGCGTCGTTATCAGCATCCGCGCCGGTAGCAGTCCCAGACTGGGACGTATTCTCGTCGGTCGTTAGATCCACAACAGAAAGGGTTGGATCATCGTTAATGCCAGTGACGGTCACGGTCACGGTTTCTGTATCCGTTCCACCACTGGCGTCTGTCGCCGTGACGTCAAAGGTGATTTGGGCGGTTTCACCGTGTTTCAACGCCTTGAAATCGTCCCCCGGAGCAAATTGGTACACGCCGGTTGCGGCATCAATGGAAACACTACCTTGACCGGCCGGTAGGCTAGAGACGCTGTAGGTGTGGGTGTCACCGGTGTCTACATCCGTCAGACTCGACGCGCCCGAGACCACACTGCCACCCTGGGTCGCGGTCAGATCTTCTACGCTCAACACCGGGTTGTCGTTGGCGCCTGTGATTGTCACCGTTACCGTCTCGGTGCTGGCGGCACCCTGTGAATCCGTGCTGGTGACGTCAAAACTGACCGTGGTGGTTGCACCCTGGGCCAAGGATTGGAACTGGCTGCCCGGGCTGTAGGTGTATTCGCCAGTACTGGCGTCAATTGAAACGCTGCCTAGATTGGATGCCAGCGCAGATACGCTGTAGGTGTGGCTATCGCCCGTGTCGGCGTCGGCGGTAGTGGCCGTCCCAGTGACGCTCGCCCCGTCCTCAAGGGCGTTCAAATCACTTAAGCTGACGACTGGTAAGTCATTGGTGCCCGTCACGGTGACTGTCACGGTCTGGCGTACGCCCGCGAACTGGGTGTCATATGCCAAGATTTCGAAGGTGACAGTGGTTGTGTCACCTTCCTTCAGATAGTCAAAATCGTCACCTGTGAAGAAGCTGTAGTCACCTGTTTCGGGGTCAATCTCAACGGTGCCCTTTGTTGGTTGAGAACTGATTGTGTAAGTGTGGGTGACGGTGTCTTCCATGTAGGGGTTTGCACCGTCAACAGCCGTGAGATAGGCGCCATCCAAAGCGTTTTGATCGGCAACAACATCTCCGCGATAGACGGTTTGCTCGACTGCGAGTGTTTGCAGGGACGTGCCATCGCGGACTATCTTCAGTTCGAAACTCGTTGCGCGGGACTCCCCGATCGCCAAATCATCAAAATCAGCTCCCTGATTAAACAAATAGGCGCCCGTCTCACTATCCTGTGTAATCGAGCCTTCAGCGGGCGCATGTGAGAGTTCAAACGTTATGACTTCACTTGCCGGGATCGACGAAAGGTCAGTGATTTCTGTCACGGAAGGCGCTTCGTTCGTGCCGGTAATTTGCAAATAAACGGCGCTCAGTGCGACCCCGCCACCAACAGAGGTTTGGTTAAACGCGCCCGCCACAAAGGACACCATTTGTGTGTCACCTTCGACCAAGTCAGCAAAATGCGACAAGGGATCGTAGCTGTACACACCGGACAACCTGTCGAGAGTAAGCCGCCCAAGGGATGGCGCGATTAGCACGCGATTTTCTACGGTGTTGTCGGAGATTTGCCGCTCTGACACGTCATCAACGTCCGTGAGGTCGACCGTTGCAAAGGCATTGCGGTCCTCAACAACATCCAAGTTGGGCGCACTCATGTCGGGTCCATCATTTGAACCAGAAATCGTAATGGTGATCGTTGCTGTTGAGCCGCCAACCGTCGTGACCAAAATCGGGTCTGTCACCTCATCGCCTGTATTGAAGCTTTGGACCGATGCTTGATCCAAGGTATATGTCCAAGCGCCTGCCGCATCGATCGTCAATACCCCATAGACGCCGGTGACTGTCTCCGCCAGGAACGTGTCTGGCTCCGAGCCATCAGGGTCATCTAGCTGCAATGTACCCGTGGTTGACGAGGTGTCGCCAATATCAGCCTCAAGTTCGGAACCAGTGAGATCCCCGGAAATTATACTGACATCATTAGTGCCCGAAACAATGATCGTTACAGTTTCTGTCGCGGTGCCGCCCTGTCCGTCTTGCGCCGTGAGCGCGTATTCCAGCGTGAGAACCTCGCCCGCCGATAGGTAGTCAAATGTCGGCCCCGTAAATGTCCAGTTCACTGTGCCGCTGGTCTCTGTGGCATCGAGCCCGCCGGTAACGGCAAGCCATTGCTTTGCCTCATCTGCCGTGGCGCCACCCAACTCTCCATTCACCGTCAGAGCAGTCGACAGATCCACCTCATCCGTGAGATCCACGTCGCTGAGTGTGAGACTGCCTGACGTCGTAAGGATCGCATTCGTTTCAGATAGGGTCTCTTCTACATCGATGGCCGTCAAAACCGGCCCATCGTTTACACCGGTAATCGTTAGGGACACAGTCTGAGCCGCCGTTGCAGCATGGCTATCTGTTACCAGAACATCAAAACTCACCGTCACCTGCTCAGAAACCGCGAGATATTGGAAATCATCCCCCAGCAAGAAGCTAAACTGCCCCGTGGCTTGGTCGATATCAGTGACTGTCCCTTTGCTCGGCTGAGACAGCAGCGCGTAATTTAGCATGTCATCTGCATCTACGTCCGTACCGGCGACTGAGCCGACGACAAAGGACCCGGCGTCCTCATCAGCAGTTTCCTGCGTTCTGCTAAATATCAGCGTTGGAGCATCATTTTGGCCGGTCACGGTGATTGTCACAATGCCCTGCGTTTCGGCGCTGCCATCGGAAAGCGTATACCCAAAGTCGACATTTAAAGTATCGCCGTCGTCAAGATTTTCAAATGCACCATTGGTATCGAAGACCAATTTGCCGTCGATAAGTTGGACCCGTCCCGCGCTCAAGTTGACCCGATCACGCTCTGAGACAGGCATACCCGCAATTTTGGTGATGGCAAGTTCTGCATCGGTGTTGTCCACATCAGCATCGTTGGCGATCACGTCAATGGTGACGGTACTGCTCTCTGTTGTGCTGCCAATATCGGCCGTAACAGAGGGCGCGTCATTTGCGCCAGTAATCATCAGGCGCAGCTCTGCAATATCGCTCTGGTCACCGTTGGTTATTTGGTAGCTTAGACTAACAACTCCGGTGTCTCCGACGTTAAGAGCCTGTGCCGCGTCGTTTAGTGCCAGACTATAAGAGCCATCAGTGTCCAAAACCAGATCTCCGTAGGTAGTTACAATGGTCGTAGCACCCGACACTGCAATTATATCGGCTGGGTCAAGTGAAGAACCAAGATAATAGCCGCTCACCGCCAAAGTTCCTGCGCCCGCATTATAATCCTCGAGCTCAGTCGTCCCTAAACTGTCATCAGGATCGTCCCAGCCGTCATGGATAACGTTGCCTGAAATCACATTGGAATCTTCGGTGTCAGTATCTTCATTGTCGAAGGCAAACACCTCTTTTGTGTGCCCCACTGTGCCAGGATCCAAAATTCGGTTTGCTGTGGTGCTATTGTCGCCAAAAGCATTGTCCGTGAAGACAATCTCCATCCCAATGATTTCCTCGGCATTCACGCTGTCATAGACAAATATAGCGCCATCACCAATGCGATTGTCGTTCTCATCTTTTTTAGCAGTAAAGTCATACCAGCCACTTGCAGTAATCTCTCTGCCTTCCAAATCGGCAAGCGACAATGAAGCTGCTCCATAAGCATCGATCACCTCTTGCGAGATGTATTTCATGTACGAGTTTGCGGTGGCCCGCGTAAGGCCAGCGCTAGACAGATCCATATACACCTTGACCTGTGTACCTGCGCGCTGATCATCGATGTCGTCAAAGCCTAGCGAGGTCAAAGCTTCAAGGTTGTACTTAATAGGGTCCCAAGCACTGGTGACGATACGTTTAAGGGCTGGATCGCTTGCTTCACCTTCCAACTCGTCGGGGGCACTAACATAGTAGGTCTCGTTGGCGTCATCAGCGCGCGATGATAAGACTTCTAAGCCGCCAATTTGGACAAAGGCATCGCGTTGGCCATTAGATGCACGCGTTTCAATCCTCACGACCGCATCTGCAAAGCTGCCAGCGCCAATATCGGTAGACGATTGCAACGCTTTCGATCCGATGAACTTCTCGCGGCTGCGCCACGCAAGAGTTGCGACCTCGTGCTTTATCCCATCATCCGCAAAACCTAGGGCTGCAATTTCAGCCAGCGCTTGTTCAACCGTCGCAGATACGCCGTCCCGGTCGTCCATGTCGCCCTCAGAGAAAATGAGCCAAAGGTCATCCACTTCTGAACCATCGGAGACGAAAATTTTGAACTCTTCAACATAGTCAGGATTTGAACCTGAATTATAGAGATATTGACCAGTTTGCGTGTTCAAACTGAGCTTGGCGCCTGATGCGCTTATTGCCTCGACCCAACGTGCGCCTTCTTGTGCATTGCGTGCAAACGTCAAATCGGTGGACGCTGTGTCAAATCCAAAGCGAATTTCCTCGCCATCGAGGTCTTTCCACGACAAATCAGGTTGCGCGCTCAAAATGGTTCCGTTGACGTCCATCGCGCCAAACCTGCCCATAACGACAGTGCTGTCTGCTGTTGTGACGGTATTTCGTTCGCTGGTTATATCAAAGAACGCAGGCCGCGCATAACTGACATCGATCCCCATCTCGACATCAACCGGCGTTGTTCCATCAGTTAACTTGTAGCTCACTTTGAGGCTGATTGTTTCGCCGTTTGATAAGCTCAAAGCAGCGGGGTTCAGTTCAAATGTACCGCTTTGATCGGTGATCAGCCATGCTTCTGCGGGAACGGTGACTGCATTGCCCTGCGAATTTGTCGCCGACACAATCGGAGAGCCAACCAGCGCAAGACTGTCCGAGGCATCTACATCAGATGCATTGGCCAATTCGACTAGATTATAGGTTTGATCACCGTCGCGTGCATTAATACTGAACGTTGAGTTATTGGCTGTGAGTTGATCGTTCTCGCCAATGATCTCAATGCGGACGATATGATCATCAGTTAGTGCTCCGTCCGAACTGCGCAGGTGGTAGTCGATGATAAGAGACTCGCCCAACGCCAGAAAATCAAACGCTTCAGACCCTGAATCAAAGCGATATTGTATTGTGCCCGAACTATTATTCTCATCAAGATCCAGCACGGAACCAGAGGTTAGCTGAAGCATGTTCCGAGCATCAGCATAGCTAAGCCGGTCGCTACGGTAGTCCCCGCTGAAAGTGAGCCCCCGAACAGTCGTCGTCAGATCATCACCGTTGAGGTCGCTCAGCGTCAGGCTGCCATCAAATGTCAGCCCGTCATTCGTTTCCGTCAAGGTGACGTCATCAGTATCGTTTGCCCCGACAGTTATGTCAGGGGCCTGCGCGCCCGCCACTGCAATTGTGGCGGAAATGCCCGATAGTTCGGTACGGAACGAGGTGTCACCAGTATCGTATACTTCGGTGATGCTAACCTCATGGGTCCGCGTCAAAGCATTCTGCGAGATTAACTTGAGCGACTCCACAACAGCTTTGGCCTGGCTTGATGTCAAACCATCGGCAAACTCAAGTGTCACACGGACTGTATCAAGGGCAACCTGACGTGTACTTATCGTCGAGCCGAGCGACCCGTTCAGAACTACGACGCTCTGCTCACCATCCGGAAGTGTAACGGAGATGCCTTCATTTGTAAGGTCTTCGACACCGCTGACTTCCAATACGATACGTTCAATTTTTTGCCCAGGATCGTTGCTGCTGACGTTAACGTTGGTGAACAGTGTCACATCTGCGATACCTGAATTTAGCAATTCAGAGGCACCTGTCGCCGTCAACGAAGGTGGGCTGGATTGAGGATCGGCATCGGCTGCATAAAGCCGGCTCACCAATTCAATGTCTGAACTATTTGTTGCGGTGCCGCTATCGACAATCTGGGTCAATACGACATCGCGGTATTCGTCTGTCGCAAGAGTGTTGGTCTTAAATTTTATCGTATTAACAAGTTTTGAGGTCGTGATCTCATCAAAATTTTGTCCCAATGCCACCAGATCAAGTGTGATTGTTGCATCGCCATCCGTGATAGCCACCGTCCCATAGACGGTCGGGCTTGGACCCATCGTTATCGTGATTTCCGCACCATCGGTCAGCGGAACCAGCGTCTCCGGAACGCCATCGAAAGGCAGCTTAAATGAAATCTCATCGTTGCTGGTATCAACGTCGAGGATTTTAAACGTCAGCCCAGCCA
>ERZ887849.1673-NODE-1673-length-19955-cov-7.477337_pt1 | contig 19955 bp, 17 predicted proteins | sample MGYA00521267_ERZ887849 | MGnify/ENA primary metagenome ERZ887849 (study PRJEB32303, sample SAMEA104408601) | aquatic metagenome | biome: Brackish water; feature: Pelagic; material: water | place: Baltic Sea | collected 2014-06-06T16:11:00 | depth 2,863 m ... | reverse complement strand
CCTACAACAGGATTTGAATATTGCGATGAGGAGCGTCGCAATTGTTAAGTACAACTTTTTTGCTTTTAATTTTCAGTTGTTTACCTACCCTGACTATCTCATGGGAATATTTTCCACCATAGACTGTCTGTGTGTTTCTAAAGTCTTCCTGGTAGCCAAGCACCATGAAACTTGATGACAAACGGTAGATTACAGTATCGTTCTCTAGCACGTCATCCAGCATCACGTTGGTAACCAAGTGTGTGGATTCAGGCCTTCTATCGAGCGAGTGTGCCTGTGGGTGGGTCATGCGTTTGGTTCGGAGTCTCAGGGTTGCTTTGTCTTCGTAAGCAATTGATGCCTGCTGCAATGGATCAATCTGCTCTCTATCGGTAGGGATCCAGTAAATGGCTTCTTCAAGATAAAGCTCTAGCCAGTCGTGCCAGCGTTTTTCATCGATACAGCGTGCCTCATAATATAGAAACTGCTCTAGCTCGCTTAAGAGTTCGAATGGGTTGGTATTTAGGGTATGAGAATTATTGTACATGCAGCGCTACTCCTGACTGGTTTTCATGTAATTCAGCCAGGCTTCGTATTCGTGCCGATACGAGATATCACTTGTTCCTGGGGCGCTGATAGTTCCGTTCTCGTTCGGCGTTTCCGTTTCCATATGGCGGTGTAGGCTGACCCACTCATGGCCGCCTTCCTTAAGACCTTGTTGCATTCGGCAAAATGCTTCGTTGTCATCATGGCCGGCAATGGATGCAGGAGAGAAAACGGTTTGGTTGTATAAAAGGGAGCGCGCTAACATCTCTTGGGGCGCACCCTTTAACCGGAAAGTCCAAGTTTCCAGAATTGTTTGGTCAACGCTTATTGGCCGGAATACCCGAATGGACTGTAAGTTACACTTCAGAGACAAACTGGGATAAATGACTGTATTGTGGCGCTCAACAGACAGAATTTTTTGGAAGGTTTCTTCTCCATAGGAAGCCAGCATCGCCTGGTTATACTCTTCGTTCTCCGGGTAAGCAGAGTGAATGCTGAGGTCGCCACCGGTAAAGGAGTGCCCGTTTCCACAGATGGTCTGACCAATCTTTTCAAAGAATGACAGGGGGCTGCCAAAAGGAGTCAGCATATGGAGAACTTGCGGAATTTCATCTCCGCTATTGATTTCATCAGCCATTTCTTTGGCAGGGGCACTCGCAGATCGGTGCGTGGGGAGGGCGTGCAAGTTGTCTGACACGTTCTCAACCAGCATCTTCCAGTTGCAATCGTTTATGTACTTTAATGGCTGGCCTACGACCTCCAGCGCCCCCTGTGGGGACCGGTCTACCATGTTGTCTATCGACGTTCTGGCCTCCCCTAGCCACGAGGCAAGGTCAGGTCCTTTTGACTGCAGGCGAGCAAACACAAAGCCGCGATATGATTCAACGCTGGCAACTCCTTTCAGGTTGCAGTCTTCATTATTTGTGTCAAGCCGGCTGCCGTTGTAGCCATCTTCCAAGGGCCGTGCTTTGAGGGAGCCGTCCGTATCAAAAGACCAGGCGTGATACATGCAGCGAAAAACGCGTACGTGGCCGGAAGTGGCGGTGGTGAGCTGTGTTCCCTTGTGTGGGCAGCGGTTGTGAAAGACTTTTATAGTGTTGTCTGTGTGGCGGACAACAAGAACGGATTGTCTCGCTAGTTGGGAGCTAAAAAAGTCTCCGGGATTGGGAATCTGGCTTTCATGGCCTACAAAAATCCAAGCTTTTGAAAATACCGTGTCCATCTCTAGATCAAAAATGCCACTGTCCGTGTAAAGTCGTTTGTGAACTCTGTCCGACTGCACTAAATTTTCGACCTCATCACCTGTCGTAGCTGAAATTTTTATCATGACGATACACACGCTTTGCCGGAGTATAATGTATACTGTATACGCTAAAAAAAGTAAGTGCCAGATATATGTTCAAAGCAGAGGTCTTGTCGCTATCCGCTCCCGCAAATCATAGCCGTCACTATGGCCTTGAGTTAGAAGCTAGACCAATGCCGGGTTTCGGCGCGCATTTGGATAGGTGCTGTCTCGTGTTAGAATTTAGTCGAGCTTGGCTGCGGTATACGCGTCGATAGCTCGCATACAATAAACACTCGCATACGTTTAAGGTCTGCTAAAAGATGCTTATGCGAAGTCCTAATCAGTTACTTTCATGCAAGCGATGTATTGGAACGTTTTATGGAATCAATGAAAATCCGCAAGCCCATCCACCTGCGAGATCAGGTCTATAGCAGGGTAAAGCGAGCCCTTTTGGAAGGGATTTACTCGCAGGGAGAAAGGGTCACCGAAGATAAGGTCGCCATGCATCTGGGCGTTTCAAGAACGCCCGTTAGAGAAGCGCTGCGTTTACTGGAGGAGCTGGGTTATCTGGATAGTCGCCCCTCGGGTGGATTTTCCGTCCCGATGCTAAACGAACGGAATATTGTTGATCTTATAGAGGTTAGGATGCTTCTAGAGCCTCGTGCTGCTCAGGAAGCAGTCAAGTCTGCGACAGATGAGCAATTGGACGATTTGAAGTCCATCTTGTCCCAGTCCAGAGCGGCAGCAAAAGGCAGGGATGTTTTCGACTTCTATGCATCTATTCAGGAATTTTGGGATCGCTTTTGGCTGATGAGTGATAGCGCTGGTTTGTATGCTTGTTTGACGAAGCTGACGGAGCAATATCATTATCAGTATTTGTCGGTGATTGCATTGGATAATTTGGAAGTGAGACTTGGTCTCGTTGACTTGTTGGAGGATTTGCAGATGCACCTTGCTGCTCACAACAGTAAAAAGTGTGTTGAAACGATAAAGAAGCATTTGAAATTTAAGAAAAAAGAACTACTTCGCGTTATCGAATCACTGAACGCTAAATCGAGCCAGAGAGTTGGCGATGCAAGAAAATTGGAACAGGTCTAGGGGCCTTTTGAAAAGCTCCTCCTCAAGTACGATAGGTGGCTGTTCGCTTTTTTCTCCTCAGTTTGCCGGTGAGTGATTTACGGTTGTTAGAAACGATAATTCTCTGCGTGTGCACGGTCATCAATTGTTAAAGGCTAATAGAGCACTACAAAGACGCCATCAAAATATTGTATTGGCTTCGCCCGTATCCGTTCCTTATCAAAGGAAGACGGAGCAGCCGGCAAGCTATTTTCTTGGGACGGCGCTGCGCGAAATGCTGGCAGTCGCTGGGCTTGAGAAGCCAGAATGTGACGGTTTAATGGTGTCCTCGTATTCTTTGGCACCGGATACAGCGGTATCGCTCGCCGAAACATTCGATATCAGCCTTAACTGGATAGAGCAGGTGCAGCTGGGCGGCGCGTCTGGAATTGTCGGCGTGCGCCGGGCTGCGCGTGCAGTGGCTGCCGGCGATGCTGACGTAATTGCCTGTGTCGGTGGTGACACGTTCATGCCGGACCAGTTTGCAGGTCTCCTAGGGCGATTCAGTAGCTTTACTATCGACGGTAGTACACCCTATGGCTGTGGTGGAGCCAGTGTGCCTTTTGCCCTGCTTACTCGCGCCTACATGGAGGCCTATGACGCTACCCGTGAAGATTTCGGGCGATTATGTATTCTACAAAGGAAAAATGCCCAGGCCTACCAGCAAGCCTTGCTTCGTGAAAGTTTAACGATGCAGGCTTACCTGTCTGCGCGGTTGGTGTCTGAGCCTTTGGGTTTGTTTGACTGCGTTATGCCTTGTGCAGGTGCAGAGGGTGTTTTGGTTATGCAGGAGGGCAGGGCGCAAGCGTTGGGGATACCTTATGTGCGACTGCTCGCTTCCGCAGAGCGTCACAATGCCTCGCGCGGAATGGCCATGCCGCTGACTTTCGGGTGGAGAGACTTTCGAGAGGACCTATATCAGGCAGCTAAACTTCGCCCGGAACAGATGGATATTGTGCAGGTTTATGATGATTACCCTGTGATGGCGCTCCTCCAACTGGAGGAGCTGGGTTTTTGCCAAGCCGGGCAAGCCTCGCGTTATCTAACGGAGGCTAGTTTTATGCCTCATGGCCGGGTCGTACACCTAAACACATCTGGCGGTCAGCTCTCCGCTGGTCAGGCAGGTTTCGCTGGTGGTTTTATGGGGTTGACTGAAGCAGTAAGGCAACTGACCGACAAGGCACTTGGTAACCAACTTTCTGAGGTGAAAAACGCATTGATATCGGGTTTTGGGATGATCAATTACAACCGTGGTTTATGTGCAACAGCCGCTATTATTGAGCGGGCTGAACTGTGATTGAGATTACGGAGTCTGATAGGAGCCTTGCGATACAGCAGCTGGCTCGTACACCGCTGGGTCAGACTGCGACCCAAATAGCCAGAAACTTCGCAAAGCCAGATACTGGAGGAGACGCTTCTAGGAAGTGGTTGATGCAGGGTGTGATTTGGCAGCAATGTGGAAAATGCAGTGCAGAATTTTATCCGCCACGTCCTCTCTGTCCAGATTGTTTGTCTGAGCAACTTCAGTGGCGTCGGAATGTTGGTGGAGGGCGATTGCTCTCCACAACGTGCCTGCATGTCAGTTTGAACAATTTTTATTATCGCTCCGCTCGTGATATTGAGCCTTGGGTGATAGGGATGGTGGCACACGATGACGGGCCAGTTCTTTTCGTTTTTTTGGATAAATCTGTTTCGGCGATTGGTAGCCGTATCGCACTATTTACAGCTCCGGATATAACGGGAGAGTCAGTTATTATTGCCGTTGGAGAGGGAAATCTTGAGATTGAGAGCGTGAGTTCAATTGCGGCTAAATTGGTTAACGCAAACGGAAACTGACACAAACTGGTTCCCAGTTCGAACATGACAGGAGTTGGGGCAAGCTGCACATGTACTGTGAGACACGTTTGCTCACGCTGCCCTGTTCGATGAAACCATTGTCTGCTCAGATGCCACTGAAACCCTACTAAACTACTATGCATGGTCCCCATCATGACTCAACCATCCGACGATAAGGTCACCGCCGAAATGGCACCTAAGCCAGGCATCTTGGCTAGGGCATTGGATTTCAGTGATCGGACTTTACCGAAAATTTTGGAGTGCCAAGCTGGGCTGGGCGAACGAGTACTCTTGCGCTCTGAACATAGAGAGCTTACCTATGCTGACGCACCCGACGTTGCGGCTCGGTACGCAAGTCGACTCGCCGCGGAAGGCGTTGGCCCCGGCGACACGGTCGCGGTGTTTATGTCTAATCGAATGGAACTCATTGAGCTTTGGTTTGGTATTGCATGGCTTGGTGCCATTTTGGTGCCTATTAATACGGCATTGCGCGGCGAGCAACTTCGCCATGCTGTCGCCACTGCAGCCCCGGTATTGGTTGTCACGGAAACTGATTTCCTTGGGCACCTGTCTATAGTCGAGGATATAGTCGCTCAAGCGCGTGCCGTACTTGCCATTGACGCTAAGGTCGACGGAGAAGCCATCGGCTCTGTCCCGGTCAGGCAGTTTCAGCCCGATAGCACAGGTATTCCAGTTCACCTGGTTACACCTGGTGATACCGCAGCCATTCTTTATACATCGGGCACGACTGGTGCAGCGAAAGGAGTACTTTGCCCTCATGCTCAGTTTTATTGGTGGGGTGTACTGACAGGCGAGGCCTTGGGCTTAGATCAAGATGATGTTCTGTTTACAGTTCTCCCGATGTTTCACACGAATGCGCTTAATTCTCTTTGGCAAGCTATGCTTTTTGGTGCCACCTATTCTTTTGCGCCTAAGTTTTCCGCTAGAAACTTTTGGCAGCAGGCGCACGCAAATGGTGCAACGGCTACCTATCTGCTGGGTTCTATGGCCCAGATTTTATTGAAGCAGCCGGTGGGACAATTAGATAAGAAACATTCTGTTGGGGTGGCTCTCTGCCCGGCTACACCGCTGGAGGTGGTGGAGAAATTTCGTTCTCGGTTTGGTGTAAAACTCATTGAGGGGTACGGGTCTACCGAGACCAACTTCGTGTTCTCCAATACCCTCCGGGGTTATGTTCCTGCCAGTATGGGCAGGGTGACCGATGGTTTCGAGGTTCGCGTCGTCGATACAAATGACTGTGATGTTGAAGAGGGCAAGCCTGGTGAGCTAATTGTCCGTCAGCGCGAACCCTTCAGCATGTCGCAAGGCTACTACGGTAATCCACTGGCAACGGTTAAGGTGTGGAGGAATCTGTGGTTTCATACGGGTGACCGTGTATTTCGCGATGGTGATGGCGTTTACCATTTCTTGGGTCGATTGGTGGATGCGATACGGCGCCGCGGTGAAAATATCTCATCATGGGAAGTTGAGAACGCGCTGATGTTGCATTCTGATATCGAGGAAGCTGCCGTTATAGGTGTACCGTCAGATCTCGGATCAGAAGAGGATGTCATGGCTTTTGTCGTAATGCGGCCGGGATGTGCGCCTGACCATGCAGATATGGTCCGCTTTCTAGAAAGTCGACTGGCGTATTTCGCTATTCCTAGGTATTGGGAGTTCCCAACTGAATTGCCGAGAACAGAAAATAATAAGATTAAAAAACACAGGCTACGTGAACTTGGCATTACTCCGACCAGCTGGGATTTTGAGAAATCTGGAATTGTTCTAGACCGTGGAAAGAAAAGCACATTGTAATTGCCTCCTATTTCAAAATTATTAACGTCATGTGCTCGCTGAGACTCTCTTTTTTCAGTAGTCGGCCCCATGCACTAGAGCCGTGTTCTCAAATTTATGGTGGTGCGAAGGATAACGCGTCGGTCAAAACTTGCGAAAAGAGATATTTTAAGCCTAAAATGTAAATTGCTCGCTAGCTCAAGTATCTTTGTCGCCCGTTACCAACTCAAAAGTTTATAGGGAGAAGACTAATGACTGCAGACCTACTCAAGAATTTCGCATCAGCGTTGGTTACGGGGGGGGTAAAGATCGTGGATTTGACCGCTACCCTGTCACCGGAAACTCCCACGCTGCCATTGCCCACCGAATTCGGCTGGGGTGAGTCCTGGCCCTTCAGTATGGAAACGATTTCCCGCTACGACGAAAAGGGGCCGGCCTGGTATTGGAACAACCTGCGCTGCGGTGAGCACACCGGCACCCATTTTGACGCGCCCATTCACTGGGTCACGGGGAAAGATCACGAGAACCATGCCACCGACACACTGCCGCCTGAACGCTTTGTAGCGCCCGCCGTGGTGATCGATGCGGTTGCCGAGTCAGCGGCCAACCCCGATTTTCTTATGACCGTTGATTTCATTCGCGAGTGGGAATCGCGCCACGGCGAAATCCCGGCCGGGGCCTGGGTGCTTTATCGCACCGACTGGTCGAAGAAAGTTGGCACTGAGGGGTATCTCAATGTTCAGGGTGACGGCTGCCATACCCCTGGCTGGGATCCGGCGACGGTGGCCTTTCTGGCTGAGGAGCGTGACATCATCGGCGTCGGAGTCGAGACAGTCGGTACCGATTGCGGCCAGGCCTCGGCTCAGGAACCGATGTTCCCCTGCCACAACCTGATGCACGGCGCCAACAAATGCGGCCTGGCCAGCTTGTGTAATCTTGATCAGCTGCCAGCCACAGGCGCTATCCTGATCGCCGCACCACTGAAGATCCGTGAAGGATCCGGTAGCCCGGTCCGGGTGCTGGCCCTGATTCCCGGGAGCTGATCGCGATGGCCGAACGTTCGTTTGCCGAGGAAGTCCTCAAGCTGCGCGCCGGCAACGGTGACGTGTTCCATGGCGAGGGCATTCTCGCCATCACCAAGGCGCTGCTGCAATCGGGAGTATCCTATGTTGGCGGCTACCAGGGCTCACCGATTTCGCACCTGATGGATGTGCTCAACGATGCCCGCGAGATTCTCGGCGAACTGGGGGTTCACTTCGAGGCCAGTGGCAGTGAAGCCACTGCGGCGGCTATGCTCAGTGCCTCCATCAACTACCCGCTGCGCGGCGCAGTAACCTGGAAGTCCACGGTGGGTACCAATGTCGCCTCCGACGCTCTCTCCAACCTGGCCTCGTCAGGAGTGACCGGCGGGGCCATGGTGATTGTCGGCGAGGACTACGGCGAAGGTTCCAGCATTATGCAGGAACGCACCTACGCCTTCGCCATGAAGGCGCAAATGTGGCTGCTGGACCCCCGGCCCAACCTGCCCAGTATCGTCGACATGGTAGAGCACGGCTTTGGCCTGTCCGAGGCCAGCAATACACCGATCTTCTACATGATGCGTATCCGCGGCTGCCACGTGACCGGGGAGTTTATCGCTCGCGACAATGTCGCGCCCGGATTCAGTAACCGCAACCCTGTGCAGCCCAAACGGGAGCCGGAGAAAATCATCCTGCCACCGCATGTCTACGCGCAGGAGCGGGAAAAAATCAGCCAGCGATTGCCTGCGGCGCTAGCCTACATTCGCGAGCAAAAGCTCAACGAGTTCTTTCCTGGCCAGCACCAACAGCTCGGGATTATTGTTCAGGGCGGATCTTACAACACGGTTATCCGCGCGCTACAGCGTCAGGGCCTCGCGGACCCGTTTGGCAGCACTGACATTCCGCTCTACGTGATGAATGTCGCTTACCCCTTGGTCCCGGATGAGCTGGTTGAGTTCTGCTGCGGCAAGGATCAAGTGCTGGTGTTGGAAGAAGGCCAGCCGGAATATGTGGAGCAGGGTATACATACCGTGTTGCGGCGGGCCGGAGTCGACACCCGCGTTCGCGGCAAGGACATCATGCCCATGGCCGGCGAGTACACGGGGCAGGTCACCCTCGAAGGGATAACCCGCTTCCTTGAGCAGGCTGCGCCGGACCTCCCCTTGGCCCTATCGGCCACGGCGGTTGAGGCCCTGCGCAATCCGTTGACGGAGGAAGACCAACAGGCGCTGCTGGCGAATGTGCCGCCGCGGCCGTCGGGCCTGTGCACCGGCTGCCCCGAGCGACCATTGTTCTCCGCCATCAAACAGGTGCAGAAGGAACTTGGCCCGTTCCATATCAGTTCCGACATCGGTTGCCATTCCTTCGCTACCTTGGCGCCTTTTAATCTGGGCAATACCATCATGGGCTATGGACTGTCGTTGGCAAGCTCCTCGGCTATCCGCTACAGCTTGCCACACAAATCCATCAGCATCATGGGCGACGGCGGTTTCTGGCACAACGGCCTGACCAGCGGGGTGACCAGCGCAGTCTTTAATAAGCACGACGGTATTCTGGTGATTGTCGATAACGGCTACTCCGCCGCCACCGGCGGCCAGGACATACCCTCAATGGTGCAGCCGAACCAGATTATTGCCACCACACTGGATGCCGCCTCCGCCAGCCGCACCGACGCCCAGTCCATTGAGGCGGCATGCCGCGGCGCCGGAGTGCGCTGGCTGCGCACGGTCAGTACCTACAGCGTCGATACCATGATGGACACCCTGCGCGAGGCCCTGAAGACCCGAGAGCCGGGTTTGAAAGTGATCATCGCTGAAGGTGAATGCATGCTGAACCGGCAGCGTCGCATCAAGCCCCTGATGAAGAAGTCCATCAGCGACGGGAAGCGCACGCTGCGAGCGCGCTTCGTGGTCGACAGCGACACCTGCACGGGCGACCACGCCTGTATTCGCATATCCGGTTGCCCTTCGCTGACCATCAAGCCGAACCCGGATCCCCTGCGCCGCGATCCGGTCACCTACGTGGATAACAGCTGCGTTGGCTGCGGGGTTTGCGGTACCAACGCCCATGCGGCGATCCTGTGCCCGTCCTTTGCCCGCGTCGATTTGATCTACAACCCCGGCCGGCTCGACAGGCTCACCGGCAGAGTGCGCGGCGCAGTTATTGGCTGGTTGCAGGCCCGAACTGCGCGCCGGCAGCTGGAGACTGCGCTGTGAGATCTGCATCCGGCACTATCAACGTGATTCTGGCCGCGCTCGGGGGTGAGGGTGGCGGGGTGTTGACCAATTGGGTTATCGACGTTGCCGACCGCGAGGGCTGGCTTTGTCAGTCGACTTCGTTGGCGGGCGTTGCCCAACGTACCGGTGCCACCATCTATTATTTGGAACTGTTTGCTCGCGATGGCCTGCAGGGCGACGCGCTGCCGGTGATGTCGCTGTTTCCCGCTCAGGGCGATATTGATATAGCCATCGCCTCTGAAATCGCCGAGGCCGGGCGCATGGTGCAACGCGGGTTTGTCACCCCTGACCGCACCACCCTGATTGCATCGGACCACAGAGTCTACGGGATAACCGAAAAAGAGCATCTCGCCGACGGTATCGTCGATGCTGGCGTGCTGCAGACGGTCGCCGGCCAGTATGCCCGGGACTATATCCACTACGACATGCTGGCGTTGGCTAACGAGCACGGTACGGTGATTTCCGCAGTGCTGCTGGGGGCTCTGGCTGGCGCCGGCGTGCTGCCCTTTGCCAAGGATACTTACCGTGCTGTGATCAGCGCTACCGGCAAGGCGGTCGGCGCGAACCTGGCTGCGTTTGAAGCCAGCTACGAGCGCGCTAAATCACGCGGTGTCGAGCAGTTCCAGCCTCTTGCTCTTGCTCCTGCTCCTGCGCCCGGCCCGGCCGGGTTCCAGCTGCCGGCGGCGACCACCGCAGCGGGCGGAAAGTTGCTGCAGCGCTTGCTGGTTTTCCCCGCGGGTTGCCACGAGGTTCTATACCTGGGCCTGCAGAAGCTGGTGGATTATCAGGATTACGCCTACGGACACCAGTATCTGGATGAGTTGGAGAGCCTGCAAGCTCTGGCTCATGGCGACGCTGACGACAGCCTGCTCGAGGAGTGCGCTCGCTACCTGGCTTTGTGGATGTGCTACGAGGACGTTCCCCGGGTCGCCCAACTGAAGACCCGGCCCGATCGAATGGCGAAGGTCGGGACGGAAGTTCAAGCAGAACCGGGGCAGCTGTTTGCGGTCACCGAATTTTTCCGTCCGCGGGTAGAGGAAATGTGTGCGCTGATGCCGGCGGGGCTGGGCCGGTGGATGCTGGCGTCACCGGGCTGCAGGCGGGTCTTGGGTTGGTTCACCGGCGGCAAGCGCTTGCCTACCAACACCATTACTGTTTTTCTGTTGCTCCGCGGGCTGGCGGGACTGCGTCGCTGGCGCAGGTCGACTTTAGGGTACAGCCATGAACATGCGCTCATACAGGCGTGGCTGCAAGCCGTGCGACGTGCCGCCGGCAGCGAGCCTGCCCTGGCGCTGGAACTGGTGGAGTGTGGCCGGCTGGTCAAGGGTTACGGTGACACCCGGGCGCGAACTACCGCGCAAATGCAGGCCATCGTGGCTCATGCAGCAACTGGCACAGCGTCTGCGGCAAGCATCGCAGCGCTGCGCGATGCGGCGTTGGCGGATGACGAAGGTCGGGCATTTGCCCTTGCGCTGAACGCCTAGCTGCGCAACGAGAATGGTCAACCTTATATTGCCCCGGTTGGTTGCACTCTACGCATACACAGATCAATACCGTGGCAGGTCCAAAATGTCTGCCATGTTGAGTAATTGTCTTAGCATGTGATCGTCGAATTCGGCAGAGTGGATGGTATCGATATTGCCCGAACCGTAGACCACGTGAAGTCCTTCAATACAGGCAAGTAGAGCAAATACGGTATGTTCCAGGGCGCTGGCGCTTTTGCCCGGATGTATATCGATAAGCATCTTAAGTAACTGCGCCGCAAAGTGCTGGTACATTGCCGTTCTGGCTTTCGCAATCTCGGCGTTTTGCGTTGCAAGCCCCCAGAACTGGTAGAAAAATCGCTGCACCTCAGGTCTTTTACTGTCTTCTATAAGATACCTGAAAAAAGCCTGCAGTCTCTCCCGTGGACTGTTGGGAAAACTCTTTGATTCCTGCTCGAATTCCTTGTCGTAGCCTTCGATCACGTGCGCAACAATGGCCTGGAGCAGGGCGTCTTTACTGGGGAAATAGTAAGCAAGATTGCCGATACTAATCCCCAGGTCCTCAGCAACTCTCCGGGTGGTTAGGGCGGACAACCCGTCACTGACAAGGACGGCCTTGGCGCTCGCCAATATATCAGCTACGCGGGCTTTGCCGCGCGTCTGGATAGCCGTTCCCGACCTGGCCTTTCCCCTGGTTTGTTTTGTCATTTGCTTCATGGCCGTGATTGTAATCCCAAAGCACTTGATATTATAGGTCGCTTGATCTACTTTAAATAGGTCAATTGATCTACTCTAGGAAACGCTTATGCTCAACACACCGTTCACAAGGTTGATGTCGAATCGACTACTGCTTTGGATACCGGTCATTCTCGCCTCCCTGTGCTTGGGCTTGACGGCTCAGAACGGCTTCGCTGACGACAGCGAAGAGTTGGCGAATTTTCAGCGCGAGATTCGCGTGAAATATGACATGAAGGAAGCGGCTTTTGCGGCGAATGATCCAGAACCGATCCTGACACAATTTTACCACCCAGATGCCATTTCGACCGGCCCCGATGGCATGACACACGTAGGGCGCGAGGAGTTGCGCTCCGTCTACGAGCAGGTGATCGCCAGCCGTGTAAAGATTGAGTCATACAGTAGTTTTGTCAGGGGGGATGCCGGCTGGGACTGGGTCAACTTCCATGTGACTCCCCCCGCAGATTCCGGTGATCCGCCGTTTACTTTCAAGATGCTGTTTTTGTGGGAGCGCGAAGATGGTGAGTGGTGGTCTCAAGGGGAGATGTACACCATTGGCGAGTTCGACGTTCGCTGAAACGCACCACCAATCAAATCTGCAAAGTGCCTGGAGACCAGCCGACATGACGAAGAAGAAAAAGGGGGCGAGCACTTCCCCGGAAATCACCCGCAGGGATTTTGTCGGCGGCACGTTGATAGGGAGTGGTGCGGCGCTATTGCTTGCGCGAGCGCCGGCCCTGCTGGCTCAAACAAGCCCTGCGGAAGCTTATAAGTTGCAACTGGGCCAAAGCATGCCGCTACCATTGACAGGCCTTGATGAATCCTGGACAGGGCCGGGTGGTGTAGGCGACTACGCCGTTGCCAATGGCGATACTCACCGGGAGGTCAATGCCGCTCATGCTTTCATTCGAAACGGTGATTTGGCCAAGAAACTCGGCACCGCGAAAGCCACGGGCGAGCATTACGATCTTGTGGTCGTTGGTTCAGGCTTTGCAGGCTGCACTGCCGCCTACACGTTTCTGAAAAAAAGGCCTGAGGCCAAAATCTTGATTCTCGAGAATCACGAAATGTTTGGTGGTGAAGCCCGGCAAAACGAGTTCGAAGTCGACGGTTACAAGCTCTGGGGGCCGCAGGGTTCAACGGGCGCGGTCTGGCCTTTGGATGAAGCCAAAAAAATTGGTATGTACGCCGATATGTGGGGGGCTCTGGATCTCCCCAGCGAATTTCAGTGGCAGGAAGTTAAGAACTCGAAGCTAAAGATACCCATGGACAATTACTCACCTATGCACTTGACCTGGGAAGCAACGGATCTGGGCTGGTTTTACGAGGGGCACGGTATAGCCTTGAACCCTTGGGCGAACCGATTCGCCGATGTTCCCATTGATGAACAGACCAAGAACGACTTGCTCTGGATGGAGGTCTACCGCCAGCCACCTGAGCGAGAGGATTGGGATCACTGGCTGGACTCGATGACCTACAAAGATTTTTTGAAAAACGAAATGGGCATCGACAATCCGCAAGTGGACGCGTATCTGAACCCTTTCGCGGCGGCTATGGGATGCGGCCTGGGAACCGATGTGATTTCTGCCTATCAGGCATTTAATTTCCTGCAGCCAGGGGTGATGCAATATGGTCGGCAGTTTGGTTTCGGAGATCCCACGGACAATGTTTGGCTTGCAAGCTTTCCGGGAGGCAACACTGGAATCCTGCGGCACATTGTGATGAAGCTGATTCCGGGCATTTATGGTGAAACCAATTCGATTAATGATGTGCTGGCAAATCCGGTGGATTTTTCTGTCATCGATAAGGCGGGAAGCCCGGTTCGACTAAGGCTGGGTTCGCCCGTTGTGCACGTGGTTCACGATGGGCCGGTTGACCAGGCCCAGCGCGTCAACGTTAGCTACTTGAACGGGGGGCAGCTCTACCGTGTTACAGCAGACAAGGTGGTCATGGCGGCTCAACAGCACGTGAACAAGCGTGTTGTGACCGACCTGCCTGATGCTCACAAGAAGGCGATGGACCAATTTATGCATTCGCCCATGATGATTGTTAATGTCGCAGTGCGTAACTGGAAGTTCATGGATAAATTGGGAGTGGCGTCCGTTCGTTGGTTCGATGATGACTTTGGTTGGTTTACCACTTTGCGCAAGCAGATGATTCTCGATGGGGAAGAGCCAATGCCCCTCGATCCCGATAAGCCAACAGTACTCACAATGTACAATTCATTCTGTATACCGGGTTTGCCGGTAGAGCAACAGACGGTAGCGGCCAGGATGCGGATGTTTGGTATGAGTTACGCGGAGGTCGAAAACAGAGTGCGTGACCAGTTCACCAAAATGTTTGCCGAGGGTGGTTTTGACGCTGACCGGGACATTGCGGCGATTACCATCAATCGTCAGGGCCATGCTTACGTGGTGACGCCCCCGGGTTTCTTTTTCGGCAAGAATGGACAAGCCGCCCCTTCGGATGTCATTCGGCAAATGCACGGCCGCATTGCTTTTGCACACGCTGAGTTGATTGGCGCGCAGATGTGGGAAGGCGCGGTACATGAAGGCGAACGTGCCGGGCAACAGGTTGCCGGAGAGCCAGTGTAAAGTTGCTGGAAATGCTGCGCGGTGCGTATAGCAGATCGAGAATCCGGGAAGTTAACGGATTCCGATCTGCCGTTTGAATAGCGGGCCCCTAAAACGCGGGAATATCGGTTTGCGTGCGGCCGAGAATCAACGCGTGCACATCGTGGGTGCCCTCGTAGGTATTTACCACCTCCAGGTTCACCATGTGGCGCATGACGGGATATTCATCGGAGATCCCATTGCCGCCCAGCATATCGCGCGCCGTGCGCGCAACCTGTAGCGACTTGCCGCAAGAATTGCGTTTGATCAGTGAAATCAGTTCCGGCGCAATCTGCCCCGCATCCATCAGCTGACCGGCACGATAGCAGCCCTGCAGGGCCAGGCTGATTTCTGTCTGCATGTCTGCCAGCTTCAGTTGCACCAGTTGGTTAGCCGCCAACGGGCGGCCGAACTGCTTGCGCTCCATGGTGTACTCACGCGCCGCGTGCCAGCAGGCTTCAGCCGCGCCGAGTGCGCCCCAGGCAATCCCGTAGCGGGCGTTGTTCAAACAGCCGAAGGGGCCCTTCAGGCCCTCTACGTTGGGCAGCAAGTTCTCCTCGGGCACGAACACCCCGTCCATCACGATCTCACCAGTGATAGAGGCACGCAAGGCAAGCTTGCCCTCAATTTTCGGTGCAGACAGCCCCGCCATACCCTTTTCCAGCACAAAGCCCCGGATTTTTCCGTCGTCGGTCTTCGCCCAGACTACAAAGACATCGGCAAAGGGACTGTTGGTAATCCACATCTTCGCCCCCGAAAGCTTGTAGCCACCGTCAACCGTGCGGGCGCGGGTAATCATGGAGCCGGGGTCGGAGCCGTGATCGGGTTCGGTCAGGCCAAAACAGCCGATCCACTCACCGCTGGCCAGTTTCGGCAGATACTTCTCGCGCTGGGCCTCGCTGCCATACGCATAAATGGGGTACATCACCAGCGAGGACTGTACGCTCATCATGGAGCGATAACCGGAATCGACCCGCTCCACCTCACGCGCGATCAGGCCGTAGCTGATGTAATCGACGCCAGGGCAGCCGTAACCATCGATGGTTGCACCGAGCAGCCCCAACTCTCCCATTTCGCGGAAAATTGCCGGGTCGGTCTCCTCGGCCCGAAACGCGTCACGGACTCGCGGCGCCAGCTTCGCCTGCGCATACTGGGCGGTACTGTCACGCACCATGCGCTGCTCGTCGGTTAATTGCTGGTCCAGCAGGAAGGGGTCCTGCCAGTCCAGTTTCTGCCACTTTTTACCCTGTGCCATGTGCATTTACCTGCGGTGATAGAAGAGAAGCGTAAGATAGCAGAAAACATTTTAAATATAAAATGTCTGATCGTTAAAATTGGCGACCCCGGGCCTGAGCGAATACGTAATCGGCCAACAGAGTCGGTTGCCTTTGTGGAAATCAGTGTCGCACTTGCGCCGTGGTTGGGACCGCTAAGAAGTATTATGACCGATGCGCGCGTGGACCAGACGGTGTGTTTACTTCACGCTTTCGGGGTTGCGTTCCGCAAGGATGTCGATGGTAAAGCTCATCACCTTTTCATTGTACTGGTTAAACGCTTCGTTGCGGCTTTTGATAATGCCCCAGCGCTCGCGTACCACGCGGTCGGGCTTGTCGATCACCTCGTAGGTAAAGGTGATCGTATGCCCGGGCCGTACCGGCAGGAACCATTCCAGGTCCTGCAGGCCCATGCCTGCGCCGTTGCGCCTTCCATCTTGTACGCCGCGGGCGAAATTCTCCATGTAGTCGACCATAAGCTTCATCCACATGGCGGTCAGCTGCCATCCGGAAGCCACCAGGCCACGATAGGGCGTGTCCAGCGCCGCTTGCGGGTCTGTGTGATAGACCTCCGGATGGTAGCTGCGTCCGAACTCAACGATTTCGAGTTCGCTAAAGGTGTGGGAGCCGAAAACGTGGAATTCGCCGAGAGGAATGTCCTCAAACCAGCGGTTGCGGATATAGGGTTTAATCTGCATGGGCGGGTTCATCCATGGCGACCATCAGACGGGTGCTGAGCTCGATAACCGGTTTGCGGTGCTGGTTGAAGATGACCACATCCAGGTCGAGACTGCCGGCACCCTTCAGGCGGGACACCACTTCGCGGCCGGTCACAATGATCTGGGCCGAGAGAGTGTCGTCGGCAAATACCGGCATTTTCCACCGCATTGCCGGCACCGAGTTCAGCCCGACAACCGGCACTGCCTGTGCGGACAGGGCATCGGTCAACAGGCGCATCATCAGTGCGGCCACTTGCCAGCCGCTGGCGCACAGGCCACCAAATATTGAAGTGGCTGCAGCGTCACTGTCCAGATGATAGGGTTGTGGATCGAATGCGGCGGCGAACTCCAGGATATCGCGCTTGCTGATGGTCAGCTGCCCGGTTTCGAAGCGCTCGCCGGGCTGGATGTCGTGCCAGTATCGGGTCATCTCGACGCTATCCTTTGCTGCCATGACGCGGTGGGGTTGCTGCCCTTGGAGAACAGCAGCCTACCTTAAACCATCCGGGCAGCGGCCGTCTATTTTCCGCGCGCTGGCACCTCAGGACTCCGCGAATGCCATCAGCGCCTGGCGAGCGATGATGGTTTGCTGGACCTCGGACGCGCCCTCGTAAATGCGCAGGGCGCGTATGTCCCGATACAGCGACTCGACGATGTTGCCCCGTGTTACGCCTTTGCCTCCGTGCAACTGCACAGCGGCATCGATAACCTGCTGAGCTGACTCGGTCGCGTGCAATTTGGCCATGGCTGCCTCCCGGGTGACCCGTTCGGCGACACAGTCTTTGGTCCAGGCTGAGCGGTAGACCAGCAGGGCGCTGCTATCGATGGCCAGCGCCATGTCCGACAGTTTGCCCTGTACCAGTTGCAGTTCGCTCAGGGTGCCACCAAACAGTTGACGTGTGGTGACATGGGCCAACGTTTCATCCATGGCCCGGCGTGCCATACCCAGGGCCGCAGCACCCACCGTAGAGCGGAACACGTCCAGGGTCGCCATGGCGATACCAAAGCCGCGCCCGGGCTCACCGACCCTGTTCGCCGCAGGAACGCGGCAGTCGTTGAAGCGCAGGGTGGCGAGCGGGTGGGGGGCGACGAGGTCGATCCGCTCCACCACCTCGAAGCCGGGGGTGTCTGCCGGTACCACGAAGCAACTGATGCCCTTGGCCCCGGGAGCCTCACCGGTGCGGGCAAAAACCGTATAGAAGTCGGCGATCCCGCCATTGGAGATCCAGGTCTTTTCGCCGTTCAGGATATAGCTATCACCGTCCTGACGGGCGCTGCAGCTCATGGCGGCGACGTCGGAGCCGGCCTCCGCCTCGGACAATGCAAATGCTGCCACGGCCTGACCGGCCGCTACCGGCTGCAGGAATTGCTGCTGCTGGGCCTGGCTGCCGAACAGGGATATAGGGCCGCTGCCCAGCCCCTGTATGGCGAAGGCGAAATCCGCCAGTGCATGATGGCGCCCGAGGGTCTCACGGATCAGGCAGAGGCTGCGGACATCTAGCTTGTCCAGTTTGCCGCCACCGCTGGCGGGCACCGCGTAGCGGGTGAAGCCGGCTTCACCCAGGGCGCGCACCAGGCCAATGCAGGTTCCGTCGAGATCCTCGTGCTCCCGCGCCACCAATGCCGGGATATGGGCAGCGGCCCAGGTGTCGATCTCTGCCGCCAGCGAACGGTGCGCGGGTTCCAGGAAAGGCCACTGCAGGTAGCTTCTATCACTCATACCGAATCTCCTTAGTTACCCTCAAACACAGGGCTTTTCTTATCCACAAAGGCGTTGTAGGCGCGGACGAAATCCTCGGTCTGCATGCACAGGGCCTGGGCCTGGGCTTCAGCCTCGATGGCTTGGTCCACGGACATGTTCCATTCATGCTGCAGTTGGGTCTTGGTAATGCCGTTGGCGAAGGTCGGGCCGCGGCTGATGGCCTGGGCCATGGCCATGGCGGCGCCGTAGGGGTCGTCGCTGACACTGTTGAAAAACCCCCAGCGCTCGCCCTCGTCGGCTTTCAGTGAACGCCCGGAGTAGAGCAATTCACTGGCCCGGCCCTGGCCGATGATACGTGGCAGAATGGCACAGGCACCCATGTCGCAGCCCGCGAGGCCGACCCTGTTGAAGAGAAAGGCAACCTTGGCGTCCGGGGCGGCGTAACGCAGATCGCTGCTCATGGCGATGATGGCGCCGGCGCCAGCACAAATACCCTCCACGGCACTGAGAATCGGCTGTCGGCAGGCCCGCATCGCTTTGACCAGATCGCCGGTCATACGGGTAAAGGCCAGCAACTGCGGCATGTTCATTTTGGTCAACGGGCCGATGATTTCGTGGACATCGCCCCCGGAGCAGAAGTTGCCGCCGGCGCCGCGGATAACCACCGCGTGAATGTCCTCCGCATAGACCAAGCCCCGGAACAGGTCGCGCAGTTCAGCGTAGGAGTCGAACGTCAGCGGGTTCTTGCGTTCCGGCCGGTTGAGGGTAATGGTGGCGACGCCTTCGGCGACCTCCCATAGAAAGTGGGTGGCGTTGTAGTTTGCGAGTTGCGTGGTTTGCATGTTGGTTCCTGTCTGGTTGGAGAGTGCGGTGGTCTCAGCCGGTTTCGCCGCCGCTGATCGAGAGCGCCTGGCCGGTAATTGAGCGTGCGGAGTCGGTGCACAGCCAGAGTACCGAATCGGCGACTTCCCCGGGTTCAATCAAACGGCCCTGGGGGTTAGTGTCGGTAAAGGTTCGCAGCGCCTCGGCCTCGGAGCGCCCGGTCTTGTTAACAATCCCGGCGACGGCAGTGCGGATGATGTCGGTATCGGTGTAGCCTGGGCAAATAGCATTTACGGTGACGCCCTGCTGGGCCAGCTCCAGCGCCAGCGCACGGGTCAGCCCCAGCACGCCGTGCTTCGCTGCACAGTAGGCGCTGACGTAGGCATAGCCTTTCAGCGAAGCGGTGCTGGCGATGTTGATAATGCGGCCCCAGCCCCGGTTGCGCATGTCGCCGACGACCTGAGCGCAGCAGTGGTAAACCCCGTTGAGGTTGACGTCGATGACCTGCTGCCACTGTGCGGCGGGCATCTTGTGGAAGGCACTGGTGGGTGCCGCACCGGCGCAGTTGACCAGAATATCGATGGGCCCCAGGGTTTCGGTCGCGGCATTAAACGCGTCGTTGACCTGCGCCGGGTCTGTGACGTCGCAGGTGGCGCAGTAGTGCCCTTGCGGGTATTCCGCCACAGTCGCTTCCAAAGCATCCAGACGGCGGCCCAGCAGGCTGACCCGGTACCCCTGGTCCAGCAGGGTGCGGACGATGGCGGCGCCGATGCCACTGCCCGCGCCGGTTACCAG